>OGJZ01000761.1_pt1 | contig 35101 bp, 36 predicted proteins | sample 1572321 | NCBI WGS metagenome assembly OGJZ01 (sample SAMEA2582086, study PRJEB24529) | metagenome | biome: Human gut stool | place: China | collected 2011 | reverse complement strand
CCGATGGTAGTGTGGGGCATCCCCATGTGAGAGTAGGTCACCGCCAAGCCTGATAGGAACCCCTGATGTGAGAGCATCGGGGGTTTTTGCTTTGGGGGTGCATTGGAAAATAGAAAGAAGCTAGTATAACTGCGGACAATAGAACATACCTGAATTGTTATATACAAATTTTGTGCTAATTGTTATTCTTTAAAGGGTAACTGTTGATGTTTTAAGGAGAAAATTATGTATTTTTTAGATGGATTACCAATCGCCGCTATTATTTTTGTCGTGCTTGTTGGTGTGGTGCTTTATTCTACGCTTAAGATTGTCCCGCAAGGCTATAACTGGACTATTGAACGTTTTGGTCGTTATACCCGTACTTTAATGCCTGGTTTAAATTTTGTTGTTCCATTCGTTGATCGTGTAGGTCGTAAAATTAATATGATGGAACAGGTTTTAGATATTCCATCACAAGAAGTTATTTCAAAAGATAACGCCAACGTAGCTATTGATGCGGTATGTTTCGTTCAAGTTATTGACGCACGTAATGCTGCTTATGAAGTAAATCATTTAGAGCAAGCTATCATCAACCTTACTATGACAAATATTCGAACTGTATTAGGTTCAATGGAATTGGATGAAATGTTGTCTCAACGTGATTCAATTAATAGCCGATTGCTGTCTATTGTGGATGAAGCGACAAATCCTTGGGGAATTAAGGTCACCCGTATTGAAATTCGCGATGTTCGTCCCCCACATGAATTGATTGCTGCGATGAATGCTCAAATGAAAGCTGAACGTAATAAACGTGCAGATATTTTGGAAGCAGAAGGGGTGCGTCAAGCTGAGATTTTACGAGCAGAAGGGGAAAAACAATCGCGCATTCTGAAAGCCGAAGGGGAAAGACAAGAGGCATTCTTACAGGCTGAAGCCCGTGAACGTGCAGCTGAAGCGGAAGCGAAAGCAACGCAAATGGTGTCTGACGCGATTGCTCATGGTGATACGAAAGCGATTAATTACTTTATCGCACAAAAATATACTGAAGCATTGAAAGAAATTGGTGGTTCGGATAACAGTAAGGTTGTTTTAATGCCTTTAGAAGCGGGTAATTTAATCGGTTCAATTGCAGGAATTTCTGAGCTATTAAAATCCGATAAAAAAACAAATTAATCATAAAGTAGAGGTTTGTATGGAATGGTTAACAGACTGGGGTGTTTGGCATTGGCTTATTCTTGGTTTTGTCTTGCTTATTGCTGAAATTTTAGTGCCAGGTGTTTTTCTTTTATGGTGGGGATTATCTGCCATTGTGATCGCAGGCATGACAAAATTGATTCCTACGCTACCTCTTTCTTTTCTTGCGGTAATGTACGCCGTTATTGCCAGTATTTTCAGTATTATCTGGTGGCGTTATCAACATGGTAAAGATCAAATCGATCAATCAAAAAGTGTTCTTAACCAACGGGATCATGCAATGATAGGGGCGCAGGGTAAAGTTTTGGAAATTGGTGAAAATGGTATTGGTAGAGGTGCTTTTGGCGATACTACTTGGCGAATACAAGGACGTGATTTAGCGGTGAATGACATTGTTGAAGTAACGGCTGTGGATAGCATTACATTAAAAGTTAATAAGATTTAAGGACGTTAATGAAGCATTTAATTATTTTTGCTCACCCTAACCAACAAAGTTTTAATCGAGCTTTAGTAGAACGTATTGTTCAGGCATCTCATGAAATGAATGTCGAAACGATTGTACGAGATCTTTACACATTAAATTTTAATCCCCTTTTGTCTTGGGATGAATTAGGTGCTTATCAGGCTGGCATTGTACCGGAAGAAGTGAAATTTGAACAAAATCTGATAAAAGCCGCTGATTTGATTACGTTGGTCTATCCTCTTTGGTGGATGGGATTCCCGGCAATTTTGAAAGGTTATTTAGATCGTGTACTGAGTTATGGATTTGCCTATCAAACTGAAAATGGTTGTTCGGTAGGTTTATTGAGCGATAAAAAAATGCAACATTTTATCACCATGGGAAATAATCTTGAGCGTTACCAAAGTCTGAATTTTGATAAAGCTTTGCAAACCTGTTTGGTTGATGGTTTATTTAATTTCTGCGGTATTACGGATATTCAGCATGATATTTTTGGCGATATACATTTATTAAATGAAGCAGGTTATTTGAATATTTTGAATCGTGTGACACAAAAAACGCAAGAAAATCTGACCGCACTTTTAGCGAAAGAGGATAAGGCATAATGCAAGAGAACCTACAATTAAATAACTTTTCTTTGATTAGTCGATTATTTGGTAATTTATTTTATCGCCAGCCGACAGATCCTATTTTATCCAGTGTATTTGCTTGGCTAAATCAAGGTAATTTATCTCAAGTTTGGGCATTAAACGAAGATAATGACAGCCAAAAGTCGTTAGATTCATTACAAATGGCAATTGATTTAACCTTGTTAGATAAAGAATACCAAAAGCTTTTTGGTGAATCCGGGAATGTTGCAACAGAAATTTCTGCGTATGACATTTCTGTTGAAGAGTTTCATGATTTTCGCCAAGTTCGTGGTTTGCCTGAAGCCGAGAATATAGATCATTTTGCCATGTTATTGCTAACCGCATCTTGGTTGGAAGATAATGCGGATTCTTTAAGTGCTCAACAGGAATTATTTGAACGTTTTCTTCTGCCTTGTGCTGCCAAGTTTTTAGTGAAAGTTGAAACACAGGCTACACTGCCGTTTTATTGTTCTTTGGCTTATTTAACGCGTGAAATTCTCTCTGCGATGGCTGATGAGTTAGATTCAGAAGCATTATAAAAAATCATTCAAAATAAAGGTGAGCTTGCGGCTCACCTTTTTTGTATCTAGTCATTTATATAAATGATTGTCTTCATTCGGTTGTGTCTTAAAGCGGCGATGGAGCCACATATACTGTTCAACGCCTTTCATAATTTCTGTTTCAATCACTTGGTTCATTCTTGCCGCAATTTCAGCTTCATCACGTAGATCAGAAAAATCGACCGGCGGAGAGATGGTGACCGTATAGCCGGAATTATCTGCGTTTCTAAGCGGCGCGAAAGGAATCACTTTACTGTTTGGAGAAGACTTTAATAAGTAATAACTGCCGGTTGTTGTTGCAGCGTGAGGAACCGCAAAGAACGGCACGAAAACGGCATTTTTTCGACCATAGTCGTGGTCAGGTGCATACCAAATAATATCGCCATTTCGTATCGCCTTAATCATGCCACGGAGATCTTTACGATCCAGCATCGCTTTATTGGAGCGTAATCTCCCTTGTGTTTGAAGCCAATCAAATAATGGATTGTCGTTAGGGCGATAAACCCCAATGCCCGGTTGATGAATACCGACAATACGAGCGCCTAATTCAAGCGTTAAAAAATGCACGCCAACGAAAATGATGCCATCGGCCAAATTGTCTTTTAAATAATTAAGTCCTTCAATTTTTGACCATTTTTTTATACGACGAGCAGACCAAAACCACGCCATACCTGTTTCAATAATCGCCATTCCGGTGGCACGTAGGTTGGCTTGTAAAATCTGATGAATTTGTTGTTCAGACCAGTCAGGAAAGCAAAGTTCCAGATTGCGCTTCGCGATCTTAGCGCGTCGCTTGCCCACACCGGTTTTAGCAAACAGCCAACCTAACCCATTGCCAATTTTGCATAAAATAGGGTAAGGCAGAAGTAGAATTAATCGGAAAATACCGAGTGCAAGCCAAAAGCCCCAGTGTTTTGGATGGAGAAATTCAATTTTAAACGTTGGGAGAACTGATTTTGCCATAAGGATTACAGGGTGACTTCAATTGGTTTTTAGTTTAACGGAATTTTTAGGAAATAGCATTTCCCCTGTGGTAATATTAGCAAAATTTTTTATTTCAATAAGTTAAGAGAAAATCAAATGGGTCAATATTCTGCACAATTTAATCAGGCAAAAGTTTTGGTATTAGGCGATGTGATGTTGGATCGCTATTGGTTTGGTACGACTAATCGTATTTCTCCAGAAGCGCCGGTGCCGGTGGTACGCGTTCAGAAAAATGAGGAGCGCGCAGGTGGTGCAGCAAACGTGGCGATGAACATTGCGTCATTAAATGTGCCGGTACAGTTACTTGGTTTGACTGGTCAGGATGAGGCGGGTGTTGCATTAACTGCATTATTACAACAACAAAAAATCGATTGTAACTTTGTCCAATTATCTACCCATCCAACGATTACCAAGTTACGTATTTTATCCCGTCATCAACAGCTTTTACGTCTTGATTTTGAAGAAGGCTTTCAAAATGTGACAAGCGAAAATTTATTACAAAAATTAGCAAGTGCGGCCAAAAATTACGGTGCTTTAGTGCTTTCGGATTACGGCAAAGGCACCTTAAATGATGTACAAAAAATGATTCAAATTGCGCGCAATGCCAATGTGCCTGTATTGATTGATCCGAAAGGGACTGATTTTGAACGTTATCGCGGTGCAACCTTGCTAACGCCGAATATGTCAGAATTTGAAGCGGTCGTGGGGAAATGTCATTCCGAACAAGAGATTATCGAAAAGGGGCTGAAACTCATTTCAGACATTAATCTCACCGCACTTTTAGTGACTCGTTCTGAAAAAGGTATGACCTTATTGCGTCCAAATCAACCGGTATTCCATTTACCGACAGAGGCAAAAGAAGTCTTTGATGTGACAGGGGCCGGCGATACGGTGATCAGTGTGCTTGCAATCGCGTTAGCGGATGGCCGTAGCTTTGAAGAAGCCTGTTATTTATCCAATGTGGCTGCCGGTATTGTGGTGGGTAAATTGGGCACATCAACCGTTTCAACCGTCGAGTTGGAAAATGCGATTCATGGGCGAACTACAACCGGTTTTGGTGTGATGACCGAAGCTGAATTGAAACAAGCCGTTAAATTGGCAAAGGATCGTGGCGAGAAAATCGTGATGACAAACGGCTGTTTTGATATTTTGCATCCGGGTCATGTGTCTTATTTAGAAAATGCTCGTAAGCTAGGTGATCGCTTAATTGTTGCTGTGAATACAGACGAATCGGTAAAACGCTTAAAAGGGGAAGAGCGCCCAATTAACCATTTGGCATCCAGAATGGCGGTACTTGCCGGTCTTTCTTCTGTGGATTGGCTGGTTGCCTTTGATGAAGATACGCCGCAACGTTTAATTGGTGAGGTCTTGCCTGATTTATTGGTGAAAGGCGGCGACTATAAACCGGAGGACATTGCCGGTAGTAAAGAAGTCTGGGCAAACGGTGGTGATGTGAAAGTGCTGAATTTTGAGAATGGTTTTTCCACATCGAACGTGATCAAGAAAATTAAGCATTTGGAAAAATAACACAAACAAAAAGCGCGGTTTATTCGCGCTTTTTTTTATTTATAAGTGATGCAAAATTTCTTCAATATGCTTCAAGCCATTTAATCGAGTAGAACTTAACCGTTGAGCAATGCCTAATTCATTGAAATAAGCAGTTAGATCAAATTGGCGCAAAGCTTCAGCCGTTTGATTTTCAATGCGCTGTAATAAAATCCATAATAAACCGTTCATAATCCGCGCTTCACTGTAGGCCTGAAAGTGAAAAGTGCGGTCTGTTTTTTCCGTGAATGTAAACCAGACTTGCACTTCACAGCCCGGAATGCTTTGCATCGTTGCAAATTCCTCTTCACTTGGCTCAGGAAGGTTTTTTCCAGCTTGAATAATCAAGCGATAGCGATCTTCCCAATGTTTTGTTTCAGCTAATTGTTGTTCAATATTCATCTTAATAATTCTAAACTTTTATCTAATGCGTTAAAGAAGGTTTCGACCTCTGAGACTACATTGTACGGCGCAAAAGATAAGCGCAACGTAGCCGTTTGTCCTAAGCGCGCCAAATAAGGCTGTGCACAATGCTCTCCAACGCGTAGCGCAATCTGTTGTTCTGCCAGCAATGTGGCTAAATCGGAAGCGTTAATGTCTTCAAAAATGAAACTAATCACAGAGCTTGGTTGTGGCGAATTAAAGAGTTTACATTTTTCATAATGGCTTAAGCGCTGGCGAGTGATTTCCGCTAAATGTACAGCGGAGGATTCCATTTCTGTAATATCCCATTGGCTCAGCCACGCTAATACTGCGTTGAAACCAATAACGGCGGCAATATTGGGAGTGCCGGCTTCTAAACGGTAAGGCAACGCTGAAAACGTAATTTGCTCTTTGCTGACTTTTCTGATCATTTTACCGCCATATTGTAGCGGTTGTAGCAAATTGAGAGAGGATAATTTTCCGCTTAACACGCCAAGTCCGGTTGGCCCGTAAATTTTATGGGCGGAAAAAGCAATAAAATCCACATCCAATTCGGCTAAGTCGATTTTTACGTGGCTAATTGCCTGCGCGGCATCTAACAAAATGAAGGCAGAACTCTTGTCTCGAATATGCTGAATCAGTTGTTTGACAGGTTGCTGAGTACCGGTGACATTCGATGCAAAATTTAACGCCACCAGTTTAGTGTTTGGATTTAATTGTTTTAGCAAGGTTTCGGTGTTAATTAACCAACTATCATCAATCGGTAATACATGAAGTTTTGCCCCGCTTTTTTCGGCAATTTGATGCCAAGTAACGAAATTGGCGTGATGATCCGCTTCACTAATAATGATTTCATCGCCTGTCTTTAGATGTGGCAATAAGCCATTTGCAACGGTATTAATCGCTTGAGTAGTGCCTGATGTCCAAATGACCGCTTGTTCATCTTCCGCATTAATGAGGTGTTTTACACGAGTACGAGCTTGCTCGTAAAGTGCGGTCTGTTTTTCGTCATATTGACTGCGATGCACCGAGCCGGCAGACCGGTAAAAATCCACCGTGGCATCAATGAGACATTGTGGTTTTAATGTCGTTGCGGCGTTATCTAAATACACCACCATATCGGTATGTGTGAAATAAGGAAAATATTGACGAAATGTCATGGGGTCAAAATTCATGTAATTTACCTTTTGGAATGACGCCATAAGTGCGGTTCAATTGGAGAATGATCCTGCCAAAGACCAAGGCGCTTATTGCGAGCAATTTGTTCGGCTTGGGCATAAATGGGTGTCGTCGCATATTGTTTATATGCCCAGGCCATGCCTTGTTGCACCATGATTAAATTGACATTTTGCCCTTGGGAATTATATACCGTGGCTAACGTGCGATGATAACGATCTTCTCCTGTAACTGCCAGTTTGACATGTCGTTGGTGAATGAGTAGAGCAAGTCGTTGACGAGATTTTTTACCGAAAGGTTGGTTATGCTCAGGGGCGTCAATTTCGGCTAAACGTACTTTTATCTGTTGGTTATTTGTGGTTAGGCAGCTAAAGGTGTCGCCATCAGTGATGCCTACAACACGACAAGTAAGCGTTTTTGCCTGAAGTATAAAAGAAAGCAGCAATAGTAGAATGCAGAAAAATCCTTGTGGCATAATCATTAGCGCATTAAAAGTGCGGTCGTTTTTCTCGGTAAATTTTAAGCAGAAGGGAAGATTTAGTTACAAAAAAAGCTGCGTTTTACCGCAGCTTTTATTTTTCAGAAACTTATCATTGGTGCCTAGGGTCGGACTCGAACCGACACGTTTATTCAACGGCGGATTTTGAATCCGCTGCGTCTACCAATTTCGCCACCCAGGCAACACTGATAAGTCTCGTAAAAACGAGCGGTATTATAAGGGATTGTATTTCAGTTGCAAGTAAAAACTTTGTAATTTTATTTAACTGTATAAAATTCAACACATTTGATGATTTTTTATCTGTGAAATGTTGACCGCACTTTTTTCTTTTCTGGCTTTATTCCCTCCACGTTTTGAATAATAAATTCCCCTCCTAACTAAATAGGAGTAAAATTATTTTAAAGTTTAAAAAAAAGTTGAGTTTTTATAATGTATCGGAAAGTTTTTGATTTAGTCAGATCGTTGCTTGTATTGTATTTCATGTTGTATTTGGGCGAACTTATCGCCCATTACGTACCTATTGGTATTCCATCGAGTATTTGGGGATTATTGCTGCTGTTTACCTGTTTGGTGTTACGTATCGTCAAAGTGGAATGGGTGATGTTTTCCTCCCGTCTTTTAATTCGTTATATGGCGTTATTATTTGTGCCGGTCAGTGTGGGAATCGTCAAATATTCCGGCTTGCTCATGGATCAAATGAAAGAATTATTAGTGCCGAATATGGTCAGTACTTGCCTGACCTTGGTTGTGATCGGTTTACTGTCTGACTATCTGTTTTCCCTCAAATCCTTTACACACCTCAAACATAAAATCATGAAAAAACGGGCGAAGGAGGAATGATGTCTTATCTTGTTTATGCTTACACATTATTGACAATTCTTGCTTTTGTTTTGGCGGTGAAAATCAATCAACGCTGGAAGTCTGTGGTATTAAATAGCTTTGTGTTAACCGTGCTAATGTTAGTGGCTGTCTTGCTGGCATTTCATCTGCCTTATGACACCTATATGGCCGGCAATGCGCCGCTCAATAATTTATTGGGCGTGAGTATTGTTGCGTTGGCGGTGCCGTTATATGAACAAATTCGTCAAATTGGTCGTCATTGGCAAATCATTTTGATTACCACCGTGTCTGCTTCCCTTTTATCTATGATGAGCGGCGCCGTATTGGCATTACTTCTGGGTGCGAAACCGGATATTGTGGCCACCATTTTGCCGAAATCTATTACTACGCCGATTGCCATGGCCGTGTCTGAAAATTTGGGCGGGATTCCTTCTGTAGCAGCTGTTGGGGTCGTCGTTGCCGGTTTGCAAGGATCTATTTTCGGCTATTTACTCTTAAAAAAAATCGGCTTAAAAAATCAAGAAGCGATCGGCTTATCCGTTGGGGCGATTTCTCATGCGCTAGGCACGGTAAGTTGCATGGAAAATAATGCAAAAGCAGGGAGTTACAGTTCCATTTCTTTAGTATTGTGCGGTATCATTAGCTCAATTTTGGCACCTTTTGTCTTCAAATTGATCTACGCATTGGTATAGTATGAAAAATCAAATTAATCCCCGTTGGCAGCAACGTTTTATTGACGATAAACCTCGGGAAAACGACCATCGTCCGCCTTTTCGTCGGGATCGCGGACGTATTCTCCATTCCGCCGCTTTTCGTTGTTTACAAGCAAAAACGCAAATTCATGCGGTGGGCGAAAATGATTTCTACCGGACTCGCTTAACCCATTCTTTGGAAGTGGCACAAATCGGCAGCAGCCTTGTGGCGCAACTCAAATTTGCTGAAGCCTTTGCTACCTTGGCACAACAACTGTCTCAGGATAAAAGCGAGTTGCAAAAGCAACTTAGCCCTTTGTTGCCCACCAATGATTTAATCGAAAGTTTGTGTTTTGCGCACGACATCGGTCATCCGCCTTTTGGGCATGGTGGCGAGGTCGCACTCAATTATATGATGCGCAATAATGGCGGTTTTGAGGGAAATGCGCAGACTTTTCGGTTGCTCACCAAGCTTGAACCTTACACGCCCAATGCGGGGATGAATTTAACCCGTCGTACCCTTCTTGGCATTGTGAAATACCCGACCATTTTGGATGTCTCTTCCGCGCAATATGATCAATTCGCTGAAAGTCAACACAGTGATCCTCGTTATGTCAAAATCGCGGACTGGCGACCTGGGAAAGGATTATTCCGTGATGATCTTTATATGTTTAACTGGTTGCTTGAACCGCTTTCTGAAAGTGATCGTGCGTTATTCGGTTCACTCCAAAAAGTGCGGTCAAATCCGCAAGAGATTTTAAAGACCCGTTTTAAATCCCTCGACTGTAGCATTATGGAGTTGGCGGATGATATCGCTTACGGCGTACATGATTTAGAGGATGCCATTGTGGTAGGCGTCGTCAATGCGCAGCAATGGCAAGAGGCCTTGAATGCATTGAAAGCCTGTCAATCAGATTGGATGCGACAACATATTGACGATATCAGTACAAAACTGTTTTCCGATCAACATTACTTACGTAAAAACGCTATCGGTGCGTTAGTGAATTATTTCATCATCAATGTGCGTTGGAAAATTCAACCTGAGTTTAGCGATCCGCTGTTGCGTTATAACGCCGAATTACCGTCGGAAGTGGTGGGCGTGTTAAAAGTATTTAAAAATTTTGTCCAGAAATACGTGATTAATAACGTGGAAACTCAACGTGTAGAATATAAAGGTCAGCGTATTTTGACGGAGCTGTTCCAAATTTTTGATTCGGATCCGCAACGATTACTCCCAACCAACACCGCCAACCGCTGGCAGAATGCAGAAGAAAACGGTAAAAAACGCGTGATTTGCGATTACATTGCCGGTATGTCAGATGCGTACGCATTGAAGGTGTATCAGCAACTTTAAAGTGCGGTCGTTATTTATCATTAATATGAAATGACGCTTGCTGAGCTTGTCGATGCATAAGCCATTTCATCACTATTTTTTTCATTTTTTATAGGTTTTTTTTGTGGCACTTATTAGTTTAACTAACGGATATCTTTCTTTCAGCGACGCCCCTTTATTGGATCATGCGGAGTTACATATCGAACCTAACGAACGCGTCTGTTTAGTCGGCCGCAATGGCGCAGGCAAATCTACGTTGCTTAAAATTATTGCCGGTGATGTCATTATGGATGACGGCAAAGTGCAGTATGAAAAAGACTTGGTCGTGTCCCGTTTAGAGCAGGATCCGCCGCGCCATGCAGAAGGCAATGTGTTTGATTATGTAGCGGAAGGCATTGAGCATTTGGCGGATTTATTGAAGGAATACCATCATATTTCCGTGCAGCTAGAGCAGCATTACAGCGAGCAGACGTTAAATCAACTTGCCCAAATTCAAGCGAAATTGGAACATGCTAATGGTTGGCAGTTTGAAAATAAAATCAATGAAGTGTTACAAAAACTTGAATTAAATCCAAATACTAAGCTTGCTGATTTATCCGGTGGTTGGTTGCGTAAAGCGGCTTTGGCACGCGCCTTAGTGTGTAACCCGGATGTGTTGTTATTAGATGAGCCGACTAACCACTTGGATGTGGATGCCATAGAATGGCTGGAAAATTTCCTGATGGAATTTGGCGGGAGCATTGTGTTTATTTCTCACGACCGTTCTTTCATTCGCAAAATGGCGACTCGCATCGTGGATTTGGATCGCGGCAAATTGGTGTCTTACCCCGGCAACTACGATTTATACCTTACCGCGAAAGAAGAAAGCTTGCGGGTAGAAGCGTTACAAAATGAGCTGTTTGATAAACGCTTAGCACAAGAAGAAGTATGGATTCGCCAAGGCATCAAAGCCCGTCGCACCCGTAACGAAGGACGTGTGCGTGCGTTAAAAGCCATGCGCGAAGAACGTCGCCAACGTCGTGACGTGATGGGCACCGCAAAATTGCAATTAGACACGTCCAGCCGCTCCGGCAAAATCGTGTTTGAAATGGAAAACGTCAGTTACGACATTGACGGCAAACAATTACTTAAAGATTTTAGTACCACCATTTTACGCGGCGACAAAATCGCTTTAGTCGGCCCGAACGGGTGTGGTAAAACCACCTTTATCAAATTGCTGCTTGGTGAAATTCAACCCACAAGCGGCTCCATTCGCTGCGGAACCAAATTAGACATTGCCTATTTTGATCAATATCGTGCCGATCTTGATCCGGAAAAATCCGTCATGGATAACGTTGCCGATGGTAAGCAGGACGTGGAAGTCAACGGCATCAAGCGCCATGTGTTGGGCTATTTGCAAGATTTCTTGTTCCCACCGAAACGCGCCATGACGCCGGTAAAAGCCCTTTCCGGTGGTGAACGCAATCGTCTGTTATTGGCAAAATTATTATTAAAACCGAATAATTTATTGATTCTTGATGAGCCGACCAATGACTTGGACGTAGAAACGTTAGAGCTTTTGGAAGAAATTTTGACTGATTACCAAGGCACATTGCTCATCGTCAGCCACGACCGTCAATTTATCGATAACACCGCCACGGAATGTTACATCTTTGAAGGCAACGGTGTGTTGAACAAATACGTTGGTGGCTTCTTCGATGCCAAACAGCAACAAGCCAATTATTTTGCTCAAAAAGCAGAACAGAATACTGCGGCACAGAAAAAAGTGGAGACGAAGAAAGAAGAAAGTGCGGTAGAAAATAAATCGGTTTCCAATAAACCCAAATCCGTCAAACTTTCTTACAAAGAACAGCGTGAACTGGAACAACTCCCGCAACTGTTGGAAGATTTAGAAGAAAAAATCACCGCACTTCAAACCGAAATCGGTGATCCGAATTTCTTCCAACAATCTCACGATGTGACGGATGCCAAACTGAAAGCGTTGGCAGATGCCGAAGCAGAACTGGAAACCGCGTTTATGCGTTGGGAAGAATTGGAAGAAAAGAAAAATTTGGCGGAAGGGAAATAGCTAAATTGCTTGGGATGAAATAAAAAAGTGCGGTGAAAATTCACCGCACTTTTTTTGTTAAATCAGATTACTAATAAAAATTACCAAAATAATAAACGGCACGACAAATTTCACATAGTTAAACCAAATGTTGGTAAACGTAGAATTTGGGGTTGGTGACAGCTCTTTTTTCGCTTCATCTTTTAAGACGAAACCAACGAAAAGCGCGCAACCAAGTGCGGTTAACATAAACAGAATATTGCCGCTGACGAAATCGAAGGCATCGAAAATGCTTTTACCGAAGAAGGTCACGTCTTTCCACAGATTGTCGCCGAGAATTGCCGGCACGTTACCTAAAAGGAAAATCCCGCCGAGGGTTAAGATAATGGCTTTGCTACGACGCATTCTGAGTTTTTCTTGCAGGGCTGTAATAATCACTTCGTAAATGGTGATTGATGTGGTCAACGCAGCGATAAGCAATAAGCCAAAGAAGATAATCGCAAAGAATTTACCCGCCCATAAATGGGAGAACACAATCGGCAAGCTTTGGAACACTAAGGTTGGGCCTGCGTTTGGTTCAATACCGAAAGTGAACAAGGATGGAAAAATCATGAAGCCGGCTAACACGGCGATAATAGTGTTAGTGAAACCAGTGATAACCGCCGTTTGGATTAAATTTTCTTCTTTATTTAAGTAGCTAGAAAGGGTGATTAACACACCAAAACCTAAGCTTAAAGCGAAGAACACTTGACCTAATACAAAAATAAATAATTCAGCGGTGATTTTGGAGAAATCCGGTTTGAGGTAGAACGTAATCCCTTCCATGGCGCCCGGTAAGGTCACGTTGCGAATGACCATGCCGATTAAGAAAATAAACAGCAATGGCATTAAGTATTTCACTGAGCGCTCGATACCACCGATAATGCCTTTTGCCAAAATAATGTAATTCACCAATACGAAAAGTGCGGTGAACATGATGATTTCCACCGGACTGTTACTGATGTGTAAGTCATAGAAATCTTTAGCTACGTCTTTGGTGATCGGCGAAGAAATATCGAGAGTACCACTGATGAGATTGACGATATAGGTAATTACCCAGCCGCCAAGCACCATGTAATAAGCCATGATCCCGAATGCACCGAGTAAGCCCATGTAGCCGATGATTTTCCAGTATTTTGAAATGCCTTCACCTTTATCGTGGATTTTGTCACCGAAGGCATCAATGGAGTTGACACGTAAACGACGGCCAATCACGTTTTCCACTAAAATCATCGGGATCCCAATTAAAATCATGGCTAAACAGAACAGCATGACATAGGCACCGCCGCCGTGTTCTCCCACTAAATAAGGAAAGCGCCATGTTGCACCAAAGCCTACGGTTGCGCCGGCAACGGTAAGCACATAAGTTAAGCGACTGGACCAAGTTTGTCTTTCTGATTTTGTTGTCATAAGTTTTCCTGTATTTTTAATATTCTGTTTTATTTTTATATTCACATAAATCTTCAATCATGCACGCACCACAGCGAGGTTTACGTGCTACGCAAGTGTAACGTCCGTGCAAGATTAACCAATGGTGGACGTCCACTTTAAATTCAGAGGGCACGACTTTAATCAATTTTTCTTCTACCTTCACTACATCTTTGCCGGGAGCAAAGCCGGTGCGGTTACATACGCGAAAAATATGGGTATCCACGGCGATAGTTGGGTGTCCGAATGCGGTGTTTAACACCACATTCGCGGTTTTTCTTCCTACGCCCGCAAGTGCTTCTAAGGCTTCGCGATCTTCCGGGACTTCGCCGTTATGTTTTTCAATTAAGTCACGGCAGGTTTTAATGATATTTTCTGCTTTGCTGTTAAATAAGCCGATAGTTTTAATGTATTCCTTTAAGCCATCTACGCCCAATGCCAAAATCGCTTGTGGCGTATTGGCAACGGGAAACAGCTTATCCGTCGCTTTATTCACCCCTTTATCGGTGGCTTGTGCCGACAAAATCACCGCAATTAATAATTCAAAGGGCGAGCTGAAATTCAGTTCTGTTGTTGGGTGCGGATTTGCGGCACGCAGACGTTTTAGAATCTCAATTCTTTTTTCTTTATTCATTATTTTTTACTGTCTATGATGTTTTTTAAGGCTAATAACAATGCCAGTCCAATAAACGCTCCTGGTGGAAGAATGGCAAGTAGCAGATTACTGTCGCTATGGAAAAATTCAATTCGCATAAATGCCGCCCAATCGCCTAGCAGATTTTCAATGCCGTCAAACAGGGTGCCGTTGCCGATAATTTCACGGATAGCACCAAGGGCGACTAAACCAAGCAACATGCCCAATCCCATAGAAAAACCATCCCATGCAGAATGGGCTATGCTGTTTTTAGAGGCGAAAGCCTCCGCACGACCGATTACAATACAGTTGGTGACGATAAGCGGAATGAAAATGCCGAGCGATTGATAAAGTTCGTAAGTATAAGCGTTCATCAGTAATTGCACCACCGTTACTGTGCTGGCGATGATCATGACATAAATCGGAATACGAATTGCATTTGGAATGTGTTTACGGAAAATGGATACCACCGTGTTGGTACAAGTAAGCACCAGCATAGTGGCTAAACCTAAACCCAGAGCATTGGTGACGGAGTTGGAGACTGCCAATAATGGACACAAGCCAAGCAGTTGTACCACCGTAGAGTTGTTGGTCCAAATGCCTTGAATGAAGATTGTTTTCCAAATGTTATTTTTATCTGAAATATTAACCGCACTTTGAGTGTCATTTGCTTGTGAGGTTTCTACGGTCTCATTTAATTTATCCATTATTCTTTCTCTTTCGGCAAGTTATCCAACATGGCAAGTGCCGCGCGTTTTACTTGGTTGACAACGGCACGTGGCGTAATTGTGGCGCCGGCAAATTGATCGAATTTCCCACCGTCTTTTTTTACCGCCCATTCTGCCGCTTTCTCTTGGCTGATGACTTGATGATCAAAACTCAAAATCCAATTGGAAATGCGCGTTTCGATTTTATCGCCCAACCCCGGTGTTTCATGATGTTCTGTAATTCGCACACCAAGCACTTCGCCGTCCGGTTTCATGCCGACTAAAATACGAATATCACCGGAGTAACCGTCATGGGCCACGCTTTCAAAGGCATAAGCGGTGATTTTGCCGTCTTTTTTGGCTGTACAGATTTTTTGAATAGCGACATTTTGCAATGCATCGATTTTCGGAACATAACAATCTTGTGTTAAATCGTTGGTAAAATAATCCTGTGGAATTACTTGCAATAACAACGCGCGTTGTTGCTCTTGCATTGCTTGAGCGATTTTATCTTTAGTTAAAAAATAAACCCCACTGGACATTGCCGTGCAACAAAATGCCACGAACGCTAACAACATAGCGGATTTTGAAGTAACTTTAATGGTTTGCATGGCGAAGTCCTTATTTCCGATGGCCGGCAACGCGCGGACGGGTGTAGTGGTCAATTAATGGCACACAAATGTTACTGAGTAAAATAGCGAATGCGACACCATCAGGGTAATTGCCGTAAAAACGGATTAAATATAGTAAGCTCCCCACGAGAACACCAAATACCAGTTTGCCTCGTGGTGTAATAGAGGCGGTAACCGGATCAGTGGCGATAAAAAATGCACCGAACATCATGGCACCGCTGAATAACTGTGCCGGTACGGTTAAGTGTGCACCGTTGCCGAAGAGTTCGGTGAGCAAGCTCAATAGCGCAAAACTTCCTAGCATCGCGACCGGAATTTGCCAGTGAATGACTTTTTTCAGTATTAAAAAGATGCCACCCAGTAAAAAGGCCAAGTTAATTTGCCACCAACCTTGCGCAAAATCCCAACCGTTTTGCGTGAAAATCGGTAAGTTAGTCAATTCATAAAATGCCGCTTCGGAACATATCGCATCGGTTATGCAGGAACCTGCAGAAGAATAAAAGGTTCGTACGGTATCTAACGGTGTCGCTTGCGTAATGCCGTCAATGGACGCCGTTAATTGATGAAGACTAAAACCGTCGGAAGTCAGTCCGGAGAAAATCAACAATGCCGCATCATGAAAGGTCGGCGGCTCCGCCAATAACGCAATGGGCGGCATCCAAGTGGTCATTTGTAATGGGAACGATACGAGCAGCACCACATAACCCACCATGGCAGGGTTAAACGGATTCTGTCCCAAACCACCATAAACGTGCTTGCCCAAAATCACCGCACAAAATGTGCCAATAAGAATAATCCAATAAGGCGCATAAGGCGGAATCGCCACAGCAAGAATCAGTGCGGTTAAAATGACGCTAAAATCAGAAATATCGCTCAGCGCCGGTCTTTTGCGTAATAGCGAGACGCTCCATTCCAGCAATAACGCCAGTCCGATGGCTAACGCTGATTGAATCAATACGCCAAATCCAAAATAATAAATTTGCAAAATGATTGCCGGAATCATGGCGAGAACCACCCAAAACATCACGCGCGCCGTGAGTTTACCTGAATGGGTGTGGGGTGAACTGATCATCTTAAACATGTATATTCCTTAATCCTGTTCATTTTGTTGTACCTGTTGTGCGGCCTTTTTCGCTTTAGCACGTGCGATAGCGGCAGCAATAGCGGCTTTGCGCGGATCAGTTTCCGCTCGATTTTCATCTGAAATTTGAACCGCACTTTGGTCTGTTGCCGGTTCGGTAGAGGTTACGAGTTCCCCTTGCTGCGCGGCTTTCTTCGCTTTAGCACGCGCGATAGCAGCCGCAATAGCGGCTTTGCGTGGATCCGTTTCCACAGGTTTTTCATCTGAAATTTGAACCGCACTTTGGGCTATTTCAGGTTCGGTTGAGGCAACAGCTTCTCCTTGTTGAGCGACTTTCTTCGCTTTAGCATGTGCGATAGCCGCCGCAATAGAGGCTTTGCGTGGATCCGTGTTTGCTGGATTTTCATCTGAAATTTGAACTGCACTTTGGGCTATTTCAGGTTCAGTTGAGGCAACAGCTTCCTCTTGTTGAGCGGCTTTCTTCGCTTTAGCACGTGCGATAGCGGCAGCAATGGCGGCTTTGCGTGGATCCGTGTCTGCTGATTTTTCATCTGAAATTTGAACCGCACTTTGAGCTGTAGCCGATTCGGTAGAGGCTACGGTTTCCCCTTGCTGCGCGGCTTTTTTCGCTTTGGCTCGCGCGAGCGCGGCAGCAATCGCAGCTTTGCGCGGATCCGTTTCTACTGATTTTTCATCTGAAATTTGAACCGCACTTTGGTCTGTTGCCGGTTCGGCAGACGCTACGGTTTCCGCTTGACGGGCTAATCGGCGCGCCTTGCGTTGTGCCATGATGTCGCTATTGTCAGGCTGAATGTGACCTTTTTCATCAATAAGGGTTTTTTGCTCAATTTGTGTATTTTCCGCCGCTTCAGCTTTTTTCGCTTTTAAACGCTCTAAGGCAGCAGCTACCGGATCGACGCCTTTTTGCTGTGCTAATTCTTCACGGCGTGCTGCGGCGGCTCGTTGAGAGCGTGCTTTGCGTTCTTGTTCTTCCCGTTCTAGGCGGGCTTGGCGTTGTTCAAAACGGATCTTCGCTTCTTCTGCTAATTTTGCTTTATGTTTAATTTCCCAAATTTTGGCTTTTTCTTGGCGGAAATATTGAATAAGCGGAATGTGGCTTGGGCAAACATAGGCGCACACACCACATTCAATACAGTCTTTGAGAGAATACTCTTCCGATTTTTCGTGATTTTCGCTGCGTGCAAACCAATAGAGTTGCTGCGGCATCAGTTTTACCGGGCAAGCGTCGGAACAGGCAGAACAACGGATACAGCTTTTTTCCGGTTCCGGTGGTGCATATTCAAAATGATCCGGTGCCAATAAGCAGTTAGCCACTTTGGTCATCGGTGCATTTAAATCCGGTAAAATCACGCCCATCATTGGCCCGCCCATAAAGACCGGAAAGCGATCGTCATATTGGTAGCCGGTTTCATGCAATAGATGATAAATCGGGGTGCCGAAGCGCGCCCAATAATTGCCTTTGTTTGGAATTTTATCACCGGTGAGGGTAACAACGCGCTCGATTAACGGCTCATCATCAAGTACGGCACGTTTAATGGCAAAGGCGGTTCCCACGTTTTGCATGAGGACGCCAATGCTGGAAGAGCGTTGTCCGCTTGGCACTTCCATGCCGGTTAGTACTTGAATGAGTTGTTTTGCCGCGCCGGAAGGGTATTTAGTCGGAATGACGCGGATTTCAATATCATTAGCGCCATGTAACGCACGTTCTAAGGCAGATACGGCTTCAAGTTTATTGTCTTCTATGGCGATAACGACTTTTTCAGGGCGCAAAATATAACGCAAAATACGCACGCCCTCGATGATTTCATCGGCATAATCGCGCATTAAGCGATCATCGCAGGTGATGTAGGGTTCACATTCTGCGCCGTTAATAATCAGCAGTTTAACCTGTTTTTCAGCAGAGTGAATTTTGGCAGCTGTCGGGAATACCGCGCCACCTAAGCCGGCAATACCTGCTTGATAAATTTTTTCAATCAGCTGTTCCCGAGTTTGGGTGAAAAAATCCTCGATTGGCATTTGTGGACGCCATTGATCCAAGCCGTCTGCTTGAATATGTACGCAGGTTTCTGTCAATCCGGATGGGTGCGCAGCGACATAAGGCCCTACGGCAATGACTGTACCGGAGGTCGGCGCATGAATAGGTAAGGTGCGCCAGCCATCGCCTTGTGTCAGTGGTTGTCCTTTGAGAACCTGATCCCCAGGTTTTACCAACAGGTTTCCTGCAGTGCCGGCGTGTTGTTTTACCGGCACATAAAAGTCATCGGGCAGGGGGAGCGTGCGAATGGGCGTACCATTAGATTGGGCCTTCATATCCGGCGGGTGAATACCACCGTCAAATTCCCAAAGTTTGCCACTGTTAAAACGTGTTAATACATCCGCCATTTATTTCCCCACAATGATTTTCTTCTCTGCCGATGTGGTATCAACAATCGGAATCACTAGATTAGGATCGAATTTCCAATCCCAAGTATCAATATTTTTTTCGACTTTAATCATGGAAATACAGCTGGTCGGGCAGGGCGCAACACAAAGCTCACAGCCGGTACATAAATCAGGAATAATCGTGTGCATGAGTTTATTACTGCCGATAATGGCATCTACCGGACAAGCCTGAATACATTTGGTGCAACCGATACACATATTCTCGTCAATAAAGGCGACTTTCGGTGTAGGATCTTCTGCTAAATCGTCTGTTTCCGGTGGTTCAACACCAAGGAGTTCGGCAATTTTAATGACAGTGGGTCTGCCGCCCGGAATACATTTCGTAATCACATCCCCATTGGCAATGGCTTCTGCGTAGGGTTTGCAACCGGGATAGCCACATTGTCCACATTGGCTTTGCGGTAAAATCGCATCGATTTTTTCGACAATGGGATCCGCTTCAACTTTCAGTTTTACGGATGCAAAGCCCAAAATGGCGCCGAAAATCAGTGCCAATACAACAATGGCAATGAGAACATAATAGAAAGTCGCCATTATAGTTTCACCAATCCGGTAAAGCCCATGAAGGCGAGAGACATTAAGCCTGCCGTAATCAAGGCGATAGATGCACCGCGAAATGGCATTGGCACATCAGCGGCAACCAGACGCTCACGCAATGCGGCAAATAAGACTAAAACTAAGGCAAAACCGGCAGAGGCACCAAAGCCATAAGCTACCGATTCCGTTAAATTATGTGCAAGATTAACGTTCAACAATGCCACGCCAAGCACGGCACAGTTGGTGGTAATGAGCGGTAGGAAAATCCCTAATAAACGATATAACATTGGGCTGGTTTTATTGATGACCATTTCGGTGAATTGCACCACCACGGCGATCACTAAAATAAAGACGAGTGTGCGTAAAAAAGTCGCATTTAATGGCGCGAGAATATAATTATCCACTAAATAGGAGCAAAGCGCCGCCACTGTCAGGACAAAGGTTGTTGCCAAGCCCATGCCGATAGCGGTTTCGATTTTTTTTGAGACGCCCATAAAAGGGCAGAGTCCAAGGAATTTCACCAACACGAAGTTATTAATCAATGCCGTGCCGATGATCAGTAGAATGTAATGTGTCATAGCGTTCAATTCGTTCGTATAAGCGGTGTATTATCGCCATTTATGGGCTTAAGAACAATAAAAAATTGGGAGAAATTCTAGCAAAAACCAGCGCACTTTTTTATACGTCGAAAAGCGTATTTTGGAAAAGTACGGTGGAAAATTCGAGAGATTTTATTCAACGGCGATTTCTTTTAGGAGGAATTGAGCAAGATCAGGATGTTCAAACTGAAACCCTTGAGCTAGCAAATGTTGCGGTACGAGATTTTGGCTGTCGAGCAATAAATTTGCACGTTCGCCGAGTAACAGTTTCAGCATAAACGCCGGAGCGGTTGCCATGTGAGGGCGGCGCAATGTTTTACCTAATAACACATTAAATTCATCGTTACGTATTGCATGTGGTGCAACAAAATTAAATGCGCCACGACAATCGGCATTTTCCAATAAAAATAAAATACCACGCACCATATCCGCCAAGGCAATCCACCCCCAGAACTGTTTGCCGGAGCCCAGTTTTCCGCCTAAGCCACAACGATATAACGGTAACATTTTTGCCAGTGCACCGCCCTGAGTACCAAGCACTATGCCGGTGCGAATGAGGCATACTCGCGTGTTGGCTTTTAAGGCTGCGGCTTCCCACTGTTGGCATAAGCGAGCGGCAAAATGATTTGCCGGGGGCGTATTTTCATCAATAAGTTGTTCGCCACAATCACCGTAATAACCTGTAGCGGAACCGGAAATAAAACATTGCGGCGGGTCGTCACTACGATTTATCAGGTGTGTCAGTTTTTCGGTTAATGAAATGCGGCTAGATTCTAACCGCTCTTTTTGTGTGGCTGTCCAGCGACGAGAAAATATCGGTTCTCCGGCTAAATTAATGGCCGCATCAAATTGATTAAAATGCTGAAAGTAATCCAACGTATTAATGAATTCAATGGGATAGGGGAGTTGCTGTTTGGCTTTTGCCGGATGGCGCACCAAGGCGGTAATTTGATGATTTTTCGCCAATAATGAAGGAATCAACGCGCTTCCGATAAAACCGGTGGCGCCAGTAAGGAGAATTTTCATGCAGTTTTTCTGTTTTTGTCGCACTTAAAGGGTATTTTCGAATAACTCTTGAATACGCAACATTAAGTTATTGATGTCGGTTTCTTTGGTTGGTGTCACAAAAATGGTGTCATCGCCGGCAATGTTGCCCAAAATGCCTTCCATTTTACTCACGGAATCCAGCAGACGTGCGATAAGTTGTGCTGCGCCCGGTGTTGTCCGAATGACGATAAGCATATTGTTATGATCAATGTCTAATACTAAATCTTTTAAGGAACTCCGCGTATTTGGCACGCTTAACTCACTTGGCAAGCAATAGACCATTTCCATGCGGGTATTACGGGTGCGAACCGCCCCAAATTTACTGAGCATACGGGAGACTTTCGATTGATTAACCGAGCTAAATCCCATTTTATGTAATTCGGTGACGATTTCACTTTGTGAACCGTATTTTTCTTGGCGCAATAGATCCTTGAATGCTTTTGTCAGGTTATCCGGATTTTCGTTTAACATGAGCCTTTCTCTTATCAGATTAAAGTGGCTGAATTTTGCATAAAAATAGCGTTTTTAGCAAATAAATATTTACTTTATAAGGTGAAAGTGCGGTGGAAATTTAAGGCGTTTTTTATGACCTTTTTTACGGGGAAAAAGAAAAAATTTGAGTTAGATCGCACATTTGAATTTGTCTGTTTGAATTTAAACGTTGGTAGGCGTACAATTTTTACAAATTTTTAACTACCCATTTCTTACTACATGAGGAGAATGAAATGAAAGTTGCAGTTTTAGGTGCCGCAGGCGGTATCGGTCAAGCATTAGCATTATTGCTGAAACTACAGTTGCCGGCAGGTTCCGAGCTATCACTTTATGATATTGCACCGGTAACCCCGGGCGTTGCTGTGGATGTCAGCCACATTCCGACCGCGGTTAAAGTGGAAGGTTTTGCCGGCGAAGATCCGACACCTGCATTAAAAGGCGCGGATGTCGTGCTCATTTCTGCCGGCGTAGCACGTAAACCGGGAATGGATCGCTCAGATCTATTCAACATTAACGCAGGCATCGTACGCAACTTAATTGAAAAAGTCGCTGTGACCTGTCCAAAAGCGTGCATTGGGATCATTACCAACCCGGTAAATACTACCGTTGCGATTGCAGCAGAAGTCTTGAAAAAAGCCGGTGTTTATGACAAACGTAAATTATTCGGCGTGACCACATTGGACGTGCTTCGTTCTGAAACCTTCGTTGCCGAATTGAAAGGCTTAAATGTTTATCGTACAACCGTGCCGGTGATTGGCGGACACTCCGGCGTGACCATTCTTCCTTTATTGTCTCAAGTGCCATACGCTGAATGGAAAGAGGAAGAAATTGAGCCGTTAACCAAACGTATTCAAAACGCCGGTACTGAAGTGGTGAATGCTAAAGCTGGTGGCGGTTCTGCAACCTTATCCATGGCTCAAGCTGCGGCACGTTTTGCAAATGCGGTAGTACGCGGATTACAAGGCGAAACGGTGGTTGAATGTAGCTATGTGGAAGGCGATGGCAAATATGCTCGCTTCTTTGCTCAACCGGTTCGTTTCGGTAAGGAAGGTGTGGAAGAAATCCTGCCAATTGGTAAACTCAGCGCGTTTGAGCAACAAGCGTTAGACGTGATGTTGCCGACATTGCGTGCAGATATTGAATTAGGCGAAAAATTCGTTAATCCATAATTCAACCAAAAATCAAAAATCCCCGTAGCTCTAAGGTTATGGGGATTTTTTTATCGGATATAAATGAAAAGTGCGGTCAAATTTGACCGCACTTTTATCCTTTGGAAAGCAGAAATTAATCCACTTTTACAATCCAGCCTTCCGGTGCTTCTACGTCACCGAACTGGATGCCGGTAAGTTCTTCGTAAAGGCGTTTAGTGATTGGACCCACGTCAGTTTCTGAATAGAAAACGTGGAAGTCGTCGCCATATTGAATGCCGCCAATAGGTGAAATAACAGCAGCCGTTCCGCAAGCGCCCGCTTCGGCGAATTGGTCTAATTCATTGATATAGACATCGCCTTCAATGGTTTCCATGCCTAAGCGTTCTTTGGCTAAATAAAGCAGCGAGTATTTGGTGATACTTGGCAGAATAGATGGCGAAAGTGGTGTGATAAATTTGTTATCACGGGTGATACCGAAAAAGTTTGCCGCACCCACTTCTTCAATTTTGGTGTGGGTTTTAGGATCAAGATAAATGGCATCGGCAAATTTGCGTTCAGCGGCAAGTTCGTGTGGTAATAAGCTTGCAGCATAGTTTCCGCCCACTTTGACGCCACCGGTACCATGTGGTGCCGCGCGGTCATAATCGGTTACCAAGAAATTAGATGGTTTCATACCACCTTTGAAATAGGCGCCTACCGGGCAACAGAAAACGGAGAAAATGTATTCCGGTGCGGGGCGTACGCCGATGTTTTCACCGACACCGATAACGAATGGACGAAGATAAAGTGTGGCCCCGCTACCATATGGAGCAAGCCATTTTTCGTTGGCTTTGACCACTTCTTTACAGGCGCGGATAAATAATTCTGTTGGCACTTGTGGCATTAACAGGCGAGCGCAGGTGTTTTGCATACGTTTCGCGTTTTGATCCGGACGGAAAAGGTTGATTGAACCGTCTTTGCAACGGTAGGCTTTTAAGCCCTCGAAACATTGTTGTCCGTAATGCAGAGCGGTAGATCCTTCGTGAATATGCAATGTGCTGTCGGTGGTTAATTCACCATTGTCCCATTTGCCGTCTTTCCAATGAGCGATAAAGCGATAATCTGTTTTGATATAACTGAATCCGAGATTTTTCCAATCAAGTAAGTCTGACATGATTTTTCCTTAATATAGGTTACAATTTAAGTCGTTTTTAATCTACACCATTCCATCAGGATTGAAAATATTTTAGTCGTAAAAACAAATGAAAAGTTTAAGTGGGAAGACTATCGTTTTATGGATAGGAATAGGGCAGGAAATAACAGCAGAACTATGTTAAAATCGCCCATAAAAAACACCGCTCTTTTGGGAGCGGTGTCTGGCGAAAATGCCGAATATACAGGAAATGAAAAGAAAAAGTAACTTTCGTTACTTTGGTTTGGAAAAACCAAACAATATGCAAACACAACATCATACTTAATTCGAAAATCTTAACAGTTAAGAAATTGTGACTTAAGTATGGTCTCATTTTAAGTAGAATAAGTATAACGGGCAAAAGAGATTTTTTTATTAGATTGATAAAAAAAAGTAATCTGATTTAAATTTTTTTAAGAAATGAATCATTGGGAAATAACATGTATAAACGTTTGCCACCTTTAAATTCACTAAAAGCATTTGAGTCTGCCGCGAGATTTTTAAGTTTCACGAAAGCGGCGGATGAATTATTTGTGACGCAAGCGGCGATTAGCCATCAAATAAAAATTTTGGAAGATTTCTTAGGCGTTACGTTATTTAAACGTAAAAATCGTGCGCTGGAATTAACCGATTTTGGCAAAGCCTATTATGCGGACATTACCAAAATTCTGCACCGTTTAGCCGAGGCGACGGATAAATTATTCGCCTTAAAAAATGATAAACATTTAACTATCAGCGTGCCACAAACCTTCGGTATTCAATGGTTGGTGCCACGTTTAAGCGAATTTAATAAATTGTATCCCGATATTGAAGTACGCTTAAAAGGTGTCGATCAAGATGAAGGCTTGCTCAGTCAGGACATTGATATTGCGATTTATTACGGCAAAGGCAACTGGGATAACTTACAAGTGGATCGCTTGGTGGAAGAGGATTTACTGGTGCTTGCCGCACCGAAATTATTGGCACAAAAACCGATTCATCAGCCACAGGATTTAAAACATCATACCTTGTTGCACATTCATGCCCGCGATAATTGGCAACATATGGCAAATTATTTGGCATTGGAAGAATTGAATATTCAGCAAGGCCCGATTTTTAGTCATACGTTCATGGCGTTGCAAGCGGCAATTCATGAACAAGGCATCGTGCTTGCCAATCGTATTTTAGCGCAACAAGAGTTGGACAACGGCAATTTACAACCGGTATTTGATACCCATTTGCGGGATCCGAAATCCTTTTATGTGGTCAATCATTTAGATAACAGCAATGATGAGCGCATTGTGGCGTTCCGTTCCTGGATTATTCAAACCATTAATCAAGAAGAAAATAAACAAGAAAATGAATAAGTTGGCATTATATTGTCGGATGGGATTTGAGCGCGAGTTGGCGGCGGAAATCACCGATAAAGCAACAGAAAAAGGCGTCTTTGGCTTCGCCCGTGTCACCGAAAACAGCGGCTATGTGATTTTTGAATGTTATCAGCCCGGTGAGGCGGATTTATTGGCGCGAGAATTGCCCTTTCAACAACTGATTTTTGCACGTCAAATGATCGTGGTTTCCGATTTATTGACGGATTTACCACAACAGGATCGCATTACCCCGATTCTTCAACAATATCAACAGATTGCGGAGATCATTCCATTAAAAAATAGCAATGAATTATGGGTAGAAACTGCAGATACGAACGAAGCCAAAGAATTACTTGGATTTTGCCGTAAATTCACTGTGCCACTGCGCCAAGCGTTGAAAAAACAAGGCTGGCTAAATGCAAAAAGTAACTTAAAGAGCGGTCTGACATTGCATGCTTTTTTCTTACAAAATAATACTTGTTATGTGGGCTACTCTTACAATCACAATCATTCTGCGCACTTAATGGGGATTCAACGTTTAAAATTCCCTGCCGATGCACCAAGTCGCTCTACATTAAAATTGGAAGAGGCGATTTTGAGTTTTATTCCACGCCAAAAAGAAGCGGAATTGCTTAACGAAACCATGTATGCCGTGGATCTCGGCGCTTGCCCGGGCGGTTGGACATATCAGTTAGTGAAACGTGGTTTATTTGTATATGCCGTCGATCACGGCAAAATGGCAGCCAGTCTGCATGATACGGGGCGCATTGAACATTGCGCGGAAGACGGTTTTAAGTTTCAGCCGCCGAAACGATGTAAAATTGATTGGCTAGTGTGCGACATGGTAGAGCAGCCAAGCCGAATTGCCGAGTTAATGGTGAAATGGCTGTTGAACGGTTGGTGTCATAGCATGATCTTTAATTTGAAGCTGCCGATGAAAAAACGTTATGCGGAAGTACAACAATGTATGCAATTCATTGCGGATAAATTGTCCCAACAAGGGTTAAAATTCCAGTTACAGGCAAAACACCTGTATCACGATCGGGAAGAAATCACGGTTTACTTGCGTTTGCTATAAATGATTGTCTTGAAGTAAGACTCAAAAATTTTGTTTTTTATACCGCACTTTGTGCAAATAATTTGTAAAATAACCGCGCTATTTACGCCAAAGTGCGGTTGTTTTTTTCGCTATTTATGATGGGAGACAAGTATGCGTTGTCCTTTTTGTTCGACAGAAGAAACCAAAGTGATTGACAGTCGTTTGGTTTCTGACGGTTTTCAGGTTCGCCGCCGTAGAGAGTGCGGTCAGTGTCACGAACGTTTTACGACCTTTGAAACGGCAGAATTAATCGTGCCGAAAGTGATTAAAAATAATGGCAATCGTGAGCCGTTTAATGAAGATAAATTACGTCGTGGTATTCAACATGCCTTGGAAAAACGCCCTGTGAGTGCTGACGATGTGGAAAAAGCCATTAGTCGCATTATTCATAAATTGCGTGCGACCGGCGAGCGCGAAGTGCCGAGTCAACTGGTGGGCACGTTAGTGATGGAAGAATTAAAGCATTTAGATAAAGTGGCATATATCCGTTTTGCCTCCGTCTATTTGAGTTTTGATAACATCAACCAATTTAGCCAAGAAATCGAAAACTTAAAGGATCATTAATGAACGAACCATTTAGCCCGCAAGATGTTGCTTTTATGCAACTGGCGCTTGATTTAGCCAAACAGGGCGAATTCACTACAACGCCAAATCCTTCCGTGGGCTGTGTTTTGGTGAAAGATGGCAAGGTGGTCGGCAAAGGATTTCATGCAAAAGCCGGTGAGCCACACGCAGAAGTCATGGCATTACGTGAAGCCGGCGAAAATGCCCGTGGCGCAACCGCTTATGTCACCTTAGAGCCTTGTTCGCATTTTGGGCGTACACCGCCTTGTGCTAAAGGCTTGGTTGAAGCCGGCGTGAGTAAAGTGATTGCGGCGATGTGCGATCCTAACCCACAAGTCGCCGGTAAAGGGCTACAGATTTTAACCGACGCAGGCATTGAAAGTGCGGTGGGATTATTGGAAGAAAATGCCGAACAGCTAAACAAAGGCTTTTTAAAACGCATGCGTACCGGCAAGCCTTTCGTACAGTTAAAACTGGCCATGAGTATTGACGGCAAAACTGCCATGGCAAGCGGTGAAAGCAAATGGATTACCGGCGCACAGGCAAGGGCGGATGTGCAGCAATATCGCGCCAAGGCTTCTGCGATTTTATCGACTTCACAAACCGTGCTGGCGGATGATCCAAGTTTAAATGTACGTTGGGAAGAATTGCCGCCTGACGTAAAAGCCGACTATCCACAAGAAAAATTACGCCAACCGGTGCGTGTGATTTTGAATTCTAGTCATAAAGTGCGGTCGGATTTTAAAGTGTTTTCAACGGAATCACCGGTTTGGTTGGTGGGTGAGGATGATTATCCCCTTGCGGGCTTTCCGGTCTTTACCGAGTACTTACAATTAGACCGAAATCAAGGTGAAACTCGTTTGCAAGCCTTGATGTCGGCATTAGGCAAACGCCAAATTAACACCCTTTGGGTGGAAGCAGGCGCGACGTTGGCGGGCGCATTAATTGCTGAAAATCTGGTGGATGAACTGATTATTTATATGGCGCCAAAATTATTAGGCGATCAAGCCAGAGATTTATGCCATTTGCCTAATTTAACGCAACTTGCCGATGTGCCTTTATGGCAACTACAATCTTGCGAACCTGTCGGCGATGATCTCAAGTTAATTTATACAAGAAAATGAGGAACTGATGCTAAAGAAACTCTTTCATTCGGCGATTATCGGTTTGGCTTCCGCCGCCGTGATTTTGTATGTCATGCCTAAAATCACTGACTCTCAACATGATGTTGTTTCTTATCGGGATGCTGTGCGTATTGCTTCGCCGGCAGTGGTGAATGTTTATAATCAAGCCTTTACTTCCTCTTCCTCTCAGTTCCAAGTGAATAACTTGGGATCTGGCGTGATCATGTCGAAAGACGGCTACATTCTGACGAATAAACACGTGATTCAAAATGCCGATCAAATTGTGGTGGCATTGCAAAATGGTAATATTTTTGATGCGGCATTGATTGGTTCGGATGCGTTAACGGATTTAGCTGTGTTAAAAATCAAAGCGGATAACTTATCCACGATTCCACAAAATCCCAATCGACCTGTGCATGTGGGCGATGTGGCGCTGGCCATTGGTAATCCATACAATTTGGGACAAAGCGTTTCTCAAGGGATTGTCAGTGCGGTAGGGCGTAGTGCGGTTGGTGAAGCACTGGGCCGCCAAAACTTTATCCAAACTGACGCATCCATTAACCGAGGTAATTCCGGTGGGGCGTTAATTAATTCTGCTGGTGAGCTATTGGGTATCAGCACGTTGAGTATCGGCAAAACTGCCAATGAAATTGCGGAAGGCTTAAATTTTGCGATTCCTATTGATTTAGCCAATGACGTCATGAAAAAAATTATTCGTGATGGACGTGTCATTCGTGGCTATTTCGGCGTGCAAACGGATATTTTATTTAGCAACGGGCAAGGCGCATCTTCGCAAGGTGTGCTCATCACCAGTATTATTCCGAATAGCCCGGCAGCAAAAGCCGGGTTACAGGCTGGCGATATTATTCTGAAAATCAATGAGGTCGAGGCACGTTCGCCGGCAGAAATGATGAAACTTATCGCGGATGTGCGTCCGAATACACAGGTTCAGGTTGAGATTTCCCGCTTGGGACAAGTGTATAAGATTCCTGTGGTCATCGAAGAATATACCTTTAATTAATGGGTTGTGACATGGAACAAATTAAAACCAGTCATTTTTTTGCCTGTTTGGATCGCTTAAGATTGATTCAGCGCTGGTCGCTTATGCGCAATATTGAACGAGAAAATTTGGCGGAACACAGCTTGCAGGTGGCATTTGTTGCTCATGCGTTGGCCTTAATTAAAAATCGTTTTTACGGCGCCCGACTGAATGCGGATCGTATTGCCGTGATGGCGATGTATCATGACACATCAGAAATCTTCACCGGTGATTTACCTACCCCGATTAAGTATTTTAACGAGGAGATCACACACGCCTATAAACAAATTGAAATGGCGGCTGAGTTACATTTAATGAGTTTACTGCCGGAAGCATTACAAGCCGATTTTTTACCTTATTTGGATAATCAATGTTTTGCAGAGGAAGAAAAGCACATTGTGAAGCAGGCGGATTTAATTTGTGCTTATATTAAGGTTAAATTTGAGCTGGAAAATGGCAATCAGGAATTTAAATCGGCAAAAGTGCGGTTAGAAAAATTGATGGATCAATGGCAAAGCCCAGAAATGAATTATTTTTTGCAGGTGTTTGTTCCAAGTTTCGGCAAATCCATTGATGAAATTACGCTGTAAATTTTTATTGCTTTCCTTACAAAAGTGCGGTGAAAAATCACCGCACTTTTTTTGTCTTTTGGCTTTAATAAAGCGTCGCAATAATCACTTGTTCCGGATCAACAGAAACCCAAACGGACTGATTGATTTCCACATGTTGATCTTTGGTGAGCGTTGCACAGAACTCGATGTTCGAGCCTTCTAACACTAAAATCGCTTCACCGGCTTCACCTTTATCAATAATGGATGTGACTATCGCTTTAAATTGATTTGGCAAATTTTCTTGCGGATTGGCGGTAATTTTGACCCATGGCGCTTTAAACATCACCATTACTTCTTTGTCAGATTCAAGTTTTAAACGCACCGCACTTTTTTCGGTGATAGAGACAGTCAGAGGTTTGTCAAAATCTTCTAAAATAATGTCAACAAAACAGTGAATATCTTCAAATCTTAATGCTTGTACTTTGCCGAAAAATTGGTTTCTGGCACTGGTTTGTAAAGAAAAACGCGCCATGGCAGAGAGCAAACTGTTTAACGGCACTTTTTCATCATGCAAAATATCAAAGGCTTTTTCTTGGGTTTGTTCTAGTAAATCATAAAGTTTCAATAAGCGCTGTGCATAAACGGTTAATGCCGTTCCGCCACCATTTCGCCCACCGATATTACGTTCTAACAACGGTTTCGGGCTGATTTGATTCATCGCCTCAAGGTGATCCCAAGCGCTTTTATAACTGACATTGGCATTTTTAGCCGCTTGATTGATAGAACCGCATTTTTCAATTTCTTGTAATAAACGGATGCGTTTAGGATCGGCGAAAAGGGTCTCTTTCAGTTTGATAGTGAGTAAAATTTCTGTTCCGTTCATTGTGTTCCTCAAAATTGCGCTGATGACTATATGCGGCACATCATACTATATTTCTAAAAGAATAAGAATGTTTAACCCTACCTCCGAAAGGTTAGACCATATTTTGTTTTTTAAATAATAGGTTATACGCCTTTTATTTCTCTATTTTCGTTGTATAATTTATACTATATATAACTTATTAACCAACCAAAATGGAGTTTTTACTATGTTTAAATATTCAAAAATCGCTGCCGGTTTAGCGGCGGCTTGTTTGGCATTCTCTCTTTCTGCACAGGCGAAAGTGACTGTGTTTGCGGCTGCTTCCATGACCGACTCATTAAAACAAGTGGCGGAAGACTACAAAAAAGTAAATCCAAAAGAAGAAGTGGTATTTTCTTTTGCTTCCTCTTCAACTTTAGCAAAACAAATTGAAGAAGGTGCACCTGCCGATTTGTTTATTTCAGCCAGTACAAAATGGATGAAATACCTTTCTGAAAAAGGGTTAACCGTTAAAGAAACCGAAAAATTATTAGTGGGTAATGAACTGGTTTTAATCTCACAAAAAGACAGCAAATTACAAAACGTTGATATCGCAAAAGGTGAATGGATCAAGCAATTAAAAGATGCTTATTTGTCTGTAGGTGACCCTGCGCACGTGCCTGCCGGTCAATATGCGGAAGAAGCGTTAACCAAATTAAACTTATGGGATCAAGTTAAAGACAAATTAGCTCGTGCGAAAGACGTGCGCGCAGCATTGGCTTTAGTTGAACGTGGCGAATCTCCTTTGGGTATCGTGTATGCGACTGATGCGAAAGTAAGCAAAGACGTGAAAGCGATTGGCATGTTCCCACAAGATTCTTACAAACCGGCGGATTATCCGGTTGCGATTTTAAAAGATCACAACAATGCGGAAACGCAAGCATTCTTGAAATACTTAGAATCGCCTGAAGCGAAAAAAGTATTTGCGGATTACGGTTTCTCTGTAAAATAAGCAAACCGACTTTGACTCATTAAGCGTAGCCATTGTGCTACGCTTTGTTTATATAGGGAATTGAATTTTGCTTACAGAGTTTCTGGTGTTATTAGGCTTGAGCCCATTAGAAATCGATGCCATTCGCTTGAGTTTGGAAGTCTCCGTCAGCGCTATGTTATGGAGTCTGCCTGTTGCTGTTTGGGTGGCATGGCTTTTGGCACGAAAAGATTTTTATGGCAAATCCATTGTGGGCGGGATTATTCACTTGCCTTTGGTGTTGCCGCCGGTTGTCATTGGTTATCTTTTATTGGTTGCTATGGGACGCAATGGTTTTATCGGTAAATATTTGTATCAATGGTTTGGATTGACCTTTGGATTTAGCTGGAAAGGGGCTGTATTAGCTTCTGCGGTGGTGGCATTCCCTTTGGTTGTGCGTGCCATTCGCCTTTCCCTTGAAAGTATTGATTTAAAATTGGAACAGGCCGCCAGAACACTAGGGGCTTCTGCGTGGCGGGTGTTTTTAACCATCACCTTACCGTTATCTTTACCGGGTATTCTTGCCGGCATTGTGCTTGGTTTTGCGCGTTCTTTAGGGGAGTTCGGTGCTACCATCACCTTTGTGTCTAATATTGCCGGCGAAACCCAAACCATTCCATTGGCGATGTATTCCTTTATTCAAACACCGGGGGCAGAAGAAGAAGCGGCCAGATTATGTGTTTTTGCCGTGATTTTATCGCTGATTTCTTTATTGTTATCGGAATGGTTGGCAAAACGTATGCAAAAAAGATTAGGGCAAAGCGATGTTGCACATTGATGTAAAAAAACAGTTAGGCACTTTATCCCTCGAAGCGCATTTAGATATTCCATCGCAAGGCGTCACCGCACTTTTTGGTTTGTCCGGTTCGGGGAAGTCTTCCCTGATTAATCTTGTCAGCGGATTGATTAATCCTGATGAAGGCGTGATTGCGTTGAATGATCGTGAATTGTTTAATTCAGCAGAAAATAGTTGTGTGCCGATCAATCAGCGCAATATTGGCTATGTTTTTCAGGATGCCCGCTTATTTCCTCACTATACGGTGAATGGCAATTTGCGTTATGGCATGAAAAATACCAGCAAAGATGAATTTAACTATATTGTTGAGTTGTTAGGTATTGGCCATTTGTTAAAACGCTATCCGATAACCTTATCCGGCGGTGAAAAACAACGGGTTGCCATCGGGCGGGCGTTATTGACGGATCCGGAAATTTTATTAATGGATGAACCCCTTTCTGCCTTGGACTTACCGCGCAAACGTGAGCTGATGAATTATCTGGAACGGCTATCAAAAGAAATTAACATTCCAATTTTGTATGTCACTCACAGTCTTGATGAATTGTTGCGTTTAGCTGAGCGGGTAGTGTTGCTCACTAACGGTAAAGTCGAAGCTTATGATGTGTTAGAAAATATTTGGGAAAGTCCGCTGTTTCTTCCTTGGAAGGAAGAAAACGAACAAAGTGCGGTGCTTTCTTTGCCTGTTTTTATGCATAATCCGTCTTATAAAATGACCGCACTTTCGATTGGTGATCAGAATATTTGGATTAATCAAGTTGAGGCGCAGATCAATGAGAAAGTGAGAATTTGCATTCATAGCTCTGATGTGTCGATTAGTTTGAATAAAGTAGAACAATCGAGTATTCGCAATACGTTGTATGGACGCATTGTTAAGATTTTAGAGCTGGAAAATCGAGTGGATTTAAAACTGGATATTGGCGGAAAGCACCTTTGGGCAAGTATCAGTAAGTGGTCTTTCCATGATTTAGCGTTACAACTGGGGCAGCTGGTTTATGCGCAAATTAAAGCGATTTCCGTGATGTCGGCATAATTTTTTATACATACAAAAACAGCACCTTTAAGGTGCTGTTTTCTTTTCTTTAATGGTTTGCTTCAACAAGAAGTGCGGTCAAAATTTATTGCGTTTTTTAACCGCACTTTTGGATTAGCTGAATTTCTTAAAGATGACTTTCGTCTTTTCGCCTTTCTCTTCCCGTACAACGTCTTTTTCTAACTCAGGAAGTACTTCTTCGCGATACCATTTCGGGTGGTGTTTTTTCGCCCAGCGAACAGTTACCCAACCTTCAACTACACCGCGAATGGAGCCTTTCACCCAGAATGCCATGTACATGTGTACTAGGATACCAGTGAACAACATAAAGGCACAAACAGAGTGCAATAAGATGGCGATACGCAACACCGGAATAGAGAAGTGATGCGAGAAGTATTGACGCCACATAATGATGCCGGAGCCCATTAAGGTAAACATGGCAAGGATCAATGTCCAGAACAACATTTTTTGACCCAAGTTATATTTACCGTTATCAGCAACAGCGTGCTCGTTACCTTTTAAGACTTCAAGCATTCCTTTCGCCCAACGAATATCGTTTTTCTCCGGAATGTTATGGTGCCAGTAGAGTGAACATAAGAACACAAAGGCAATAAACATTAAAATACCGGTGAACGGGTGAATCGCACGGGCAAGTTGTGGTGTACCAAGAATTTCCGTTAACCATGCAAAGTCAGGGAAGAAAAACGCTACCCCGGTAAACATGGTTAAGAAGAAACTGATTACTAAGAACCAGTGACTTAGACGCGCCGGGAGTTTGTGACGAATGATACGAGTATCATTGGTAATCTCAAATTTACCTTTATTCATCTTTTTTGCCTCCCTCTACATCTTCAAATTCTTCGTGATGATCTTCAACATCTTCTTCCTCATTCGGACCTACAGTGAGGTAGTGACCGATTTCAGCAAGTGCAAGACCACCCATGGCAACCGCAGCAACCGGTTTCAGGATGTCTTTCCATAACGTAATGGTTGTGTCGATTTGCGGATCTTTCGGTAAACCGGAATACAATTCAGGTTTATCTGCATGGTGTAACACATACATGACATGTGTACCGCCTACGCCTTCCGGATCATAAAGACCTGCATTTTCATAGCCACGGGCTTTTAGCTCGGCAATGCGTTGTTCCGCATAGATTTTCATTTCTTCTTTGGAACCGAAACGAATTGCACCGGTCGGACAGGTTTTCACACAAGCCGGTTCTTGACCCACAGAAACACGGTCAACACAAAGGGTACATTTGTACACACGATTGTCTTCCGGATTCATGCGTGGAATGTTGAACGGACAACCTGCGATACAGTAACCACAACCGAT
>OGJZ01000758.1_pt1 | contig 35172 bp, 30 predicted proteins | sample 1572321 | NCBI WGS metagenome assembly OGJZ01 (sample SAMEA2582086, study PRJEB24529) | metagenome | biome: Human gut stool | place: China | collected 2011 | reverse complement strand
GAAAATCAGTAATTGCTGGGCCTAGTAATGGGACAGGGGAAGGCGTAGCACACTCTAAACGCTGGTATGTAGCTTTGGTTCGCATGCATCATGAAAAGAAGGTTGCAGAGCGTTTGGATAGAATGGGGATTGAGAATTTTGTTCCTGTCCAACAAGAAATTCATCAATGGAGTGACCGCCGTAAGATGGTCGAGTCAGTCCTGCTCCCAATGATGGTTTTTGTTCATGTTGATCCGAAAGAGCGCATGGAAGTTTTGAGCTTTTCTACAGTGAGCCGCTATATGGTGATGCGGGGTGAGAGTACACCGGCAGTGATTCCTGATGATCAGATGGCTCGTTTCCGTTTTATGCTTGATTATTCCGAAGAAGCAATCTGTATGAACAGTTCTCCTTTGGCACGTGGTGAAAAAGTCCGTGTTGTCAAAGGCCCTTTGACCGGACTTGTCGGTGAGTTGGTCAATGTTGACGGTAAAAGTAAGATTGCCGTACGTCTGAATATGCTTGGTTGTGCTTGTGTTGATATGCCTATTGGTTATGTAGAGGCAATCAGCGAGAAGAACTAAGTCCCCCTCTCTTTTATTTTATCCTCAATTTGTAATGAATATGAAAAGCTGTAGAGTTCCTTTTCTTTTTGTGCTTTTAGCATGTGTCTTGGGTGGGATGACTTCTTGTGTGTCATCTAAAAAAATGCTTTATCTGCAAGGTGCTGATAAGCTGCATGAGAATCCACAGAAAATAGAAAGTAATTATGAATTGCGTATCAAACCGGACGACCAGCTTCTGATTACGATTAACAGTAAAGCTCCGGAATTATTAACTCCCTTTGCGAACAGTCAGGTATTAGGTTCAAGTTCATCTACGAATATACAGGAAACCACAGGGCTTTTAGTCAGCCAGAGTGGTAAAATAGAAATTCCTGTTTTGGGTGAGATGCAGGCAGCGGGGTTGACACGTCAGGAGTTGGCGGATGCGATTAAAAACAAACTTATCGAAGGTGAGTATATCAAGGATCCTACTGTATTGGTACGCTTCAAGGGGGCAAAAATAGTAGTGCTTGGTGAAGTGGGCAGTCCCGGAGTAAAAGACTTGCCCGGTGAACGTGTTACCATACTCGAAGCTATCGGCCTGGCAGGTGATTTACCGCCGACAGCCCATCGGGAGAATATTCTGGTTATCCGGGAGGAAAATGGTGAACGTAAGAGTTATAGCGTCAATCTTACTTCTGGAGAAGATATCCTGAACTCACCGGTTTTTTATCTTCAGCAGAATGATGTGGTCTATGTGGAACCCAACAAGGCTATTAATGTGAAAGGAAGCTCCGCACTTACCTATCTGTCTGCCGGTAGTAGTATTATCGGCGTATTAGCTTCTATATTATCATTAGTATTTATTCTTACGAAATAATAAGATGGAATATACACAGGAAAATAATGAGAAAACAGTCAAGGAAAGCGGATTCAATATTAACTTGCGTGATATTGTAGAATTGATCATTGCTAATTGGTACTGGTTTGCTCTTTCAGTGTTTATTTGTGTAAGTGCGGCTTATCTATATACCCGTACCTTAGTCCCTGTTTATCAGCGTCAGGCTGTAATGTTGGTAAAGACAGGAGGAAAGAATGCAAATTCCGATATCTCGGCTATGTTGGAGTTGCAAGGCGGAATTACCGGTAGTGGCGTTGAAAATGAAATGTTCATACTCCGTTCCCATCAACTGGTACGAGAGGTTGTCAATCGGCTGCATTTGGATGTGTCATATGAGAAAGAAGGCTTTTTCCGTAATACATCTTTATATGCGGAATCTCCGGTTGAAGTGAATTTCATAGATCCGTATCATGACTATTACCGTACGAAGGTGACTCCATTGGACGTAAAGAATTACACCATCTTAGGTGAAAAGTATGCTTATGGGGATACTATTCAGACAGAAGCGGGAAGAATAGTTGTGAATTTGAAACCGGAAAATTTAAGCGTTTATATAGGCAAGCCTGTTTCGGTAACGCGAATCAGTCCCGAAACGGCGGCAGCTATATATAAAGGAGGTATCTCGACTTCACTTGCGGGCAAAGGTACTACTATGGTGCAGATTACTTGTACCGGAGATAATGTATCTCGTGCCGATGCGATTTTGAATGCTTTGATTAATGTTTATAATGAAACCATCATTGAGGACAAGAACCGTATAGCGGTAAATACTGCCAAGTTTATAGACGAGCGTATTGCGGTAATCGGAAAAGAGTTGGGCGATGTAGAAGAAGAACTTACTGATTTCAAGCAGCGTAACCGGATTATAGGCTCGGAAGGGAACGGGACACAATTTCTTGCGGAAAGTAGCCGGATGAAGACAGAAAATCTTCAGATGGAAACGGAATTGTCCATTGCCCAATCCATTAAAAGTTATTTATTGGATGCTACCCGAAACAATCAGTTAATACCTAACGTATCCGGTGTCGGAGACGCAAGCGTCCAAAGTCAGATAACCGCATACAATGAACTGATGCTTCAACGCAACCATTTGCTGGCTGAATCCGGCGCAAAGAATCCTGTTGTACAAACAGCAGATAAGAATCTGGCAGAGATGCGTACGGTAATTTCCGGTTCTATGGATAACTATATCAAGAATCTTCGTTTGCGACTGGAAAAGACTCGTGCGGTAGAACGTCAGATCAACTCTGAGATTCAGGCTGTCCCTAAACAGGAGAAGATGGCATTAAGCATTATCCGTCAGCAATCCATCAAAGAGGCGTTATATACTTTCCTGTTAAACAAGCGTGAAGAAAATGCACTGCAACTGGCAGTAACCGAAGCGAATATCCGTGTGGTAGAGTCTCCGTTCGGCTCCAATGCACCTATCGCGCCTCATTCTACAACTTTTCTGTTGGCGGCTTTAGTTGTAGGACTGGCTATCCCGTTGGGAATCCAGATATTAACTATGTTATGGAATACGTCCGTCCGCGGTAGAAAGGATATTGAAGATTATACAACAATTCCACTTTTAGGTGAGATCCCTTCCCGTAAAGAAAATATGGCAGACGATGCCATTGTGGTAGACGATAAAAAGAATGATCTTATTTCCGAGTCGTTCCGTCTGCTTCGTGCCAATATTAACTTTGTGGCGAAAGACGCACGTGTTCTAATGTTCACTTCTACCATGCCGGGAGAAGGAAAGTCGTTTGTATCCCGCAATCTGGCAGTGGCAATCGCTATTGCCGGAAAAAAAGTGGTATTGGTTGATACTGATATGCGTAAGAGAACGCAAAGTAAATTGGCGGGGATTAAACATAAAGACGGGTTGAGCACATACCTGTCAGGACAACATAATGATGTTGACAGTATCTTGGATAAAGGACTGATTCATCCGTCTGTCGACTCCTTGTTTGTAGGTCCTATTCCGCCTAATCCTTCCGAACTATTGATGAGTGACCGGTTGGAGAAATTAATAGAGGAACTGAAGAAACGCTATGATTATATCATATTGGATAATGTTCCGGCACAAGTTGTGGCAGATGCCGCCATTGTGAATCGTGTAGCAGAATTGACTTTGTATGTCATTCGTGACGGACAGCTTGACCGTCGCTATCTTCCGGAATTGGAACGACTACACAAAGAAGGTAAGTTTAATCACTTGTGTATTATATTGAATGACAGCCATATTGAAAAGAAAAAGTATGGGTACGGTTACGGATATGGTTATGGCTACGGGTATGGTTATAAATATGGGGAATATAAATAATAGAGATGAAACAAAATTTGGAAAAATTTATCCGGTATATAAGCAGGACTTATTTTAGTTACTGGATAATATGGGGAATTGACTTAGTCATTTCGGTGACTTCCACCTGTTTCACTTATTGGTGGATACATTATCTTACGGGTACATTACTGAATGGTTGGGGAATGATTCAGGTCGGAGCTTTAGCAGCAGTTGCTACTACGATAGCTTCCTACCTGTTTCACACATACCGTAATACGGTTCGTTACTCTCAACTGCGCTGTTTATGGCCGCTCATTTGTAGTTCATTGTTTAAGATGGCATGTGTAGGAATTGCTGTCTTTACATTCTTGACTTCTGTCGGCTTATCGACCAATCAGAAACTTCTGTTTATCCTATTTGATGGAATGTTGACTATCATTGCATTTGCTACATCCCGAATGCTGATGGTTATCATCTACGAGACCTTGATAGATATGATGAACAAGGAGAATATGCGTATCTTGATTTATGGAACGGACGATCAGAGCGTAGCCTTAAAGACTCGCTTGTTGCATAGCTCTCATTATAAAGTTGTAGGTTTTTATTGTTATGGTACTATCTATAAGCATCGTCGTCTGGCAGAATTGCCTATCTATTATTTTACGAACGAACAGACTTTCCAGCAACTGGTCCATAAACGTCATATTCAAGGTATCCTGTTTGCTCACAATGAGTCAACCCGTGCGGAAGAGACCCGTTTGCTTCAATACTGCAAGGATAACCATATAAAGACGCTCATTGCTCCTTCTATCAGTGAGGCTGATGAAGACGGGAATTTTCATCAATGGGTACGTCCGGTAAAGATTGAAGACTTGTTGGGACGCCCTGAGATTAATATTAATATGGGTGAAGTCGCTGATGAATTCAGTGGAAAGGTGGTCATGGTTACAGGAGCTGCCGGTAGTATCGGTAGTGAACTTTGCCGTCAATTGGCGCAGATGAATATCAGTAAACTGATTATGTTCGATTCAGCCGAGACTCCTTTACATAACATTCGTCTTGAGTGCGAACGGAAGTACCCTAACCTTGACTTTGTTCCGGTGATAGGAGATGTCCGTGTGATAGACCGTCTGCGTATGGTATTTGAAATTTATCATCCTCAAATCATTTTTCATGCAGCAGCCTATAAGCATGTTCCGCTGATGGAAGAAAATCCTTGTGAGGCTGTATTGGTGAATGTCACAGGTAGTCGTCAGGTAGCGGATATGGCAGTGAAGTATGGTGCGGAGAAGATGGTAATGGTTTCTACAGATAAGGCTGTCAATCCTACCAATGTGATGGGATGCTCCAAACGGTTGGCGGAAATCTATGTGCAGAGTTTGAGTTATGCTATTAAAGAAGGTAAGATAGAGGGTAAAACCAAATTTATCACTACCCGTTTCGGCAATGTCCTAGGCAGTAATGGTTCGGTGATTCCCCGTTTCAAGGAACAAATAGAAAATGGCGGTCCCGTCACCGTGACACATCCTGATATCATACGCTATTTCATGACTATCCCCGAGGCGTGTCGCTTGGTGATGGAGGCCGCTACTATGGGGGAAGGAAATGAGATCTTTGTGTTTGAAATGGGTAAACCTGTGAAGATTGTAGACTTGGCTACCCGTATGATAGAATTGGCGGGATATAAGCCGGGAGAGGATATTGAGATTCAATTTACAGGTCTTCGTCCGGGAGAGAAATTGTATGAGGAAGTGTTGAGTAATGAAGAGAATACGATTCCTACTCATCATAAGAAGATAAAGATAGCTAAGGTTCGGAGATATGAGTATGAAGATATTGTAGAAACATACGATGAGTTTGAGAAACTATCCCGTTCTGTGAAGATTTGGGAGACGGTGAAGTTGATGAAACGGACTGTGCCTGAATTCAAATCGAAAAATTCTCGGTTTGAAGAGTTAGATCAGAAGTAATGTTGTGTTTGAACAAATAGTTGGCAATTTGAAAGTCAGCAAAAGAAGGTTTCTATATCTTGAAAAATGTCCATAACGGAAAATAATAAACGTATAGCTAAAAATACGCTTGCCCTTTATTTCCGTACATTCATTACAATGATTGTGGGGTTATATACTGGACGTGTGATGTTGCAGGCGTTAGGGGTAGAAAACTATGGTATCAATGCTGTTGTAGGAGGTATTGTAGGTATGAGTTCGCTTATCACTGGCACCATGTCGGCAGCTATTAGCCGTTATATTACATATACATTGGGTAAGAAGGGGAATGGACAGTTGAAGAGTATGGTGTCCACTTCTATCAATGCGCAGATTGTAATGGCTATGATTGTAGCATTGGCATTGGAAATTGCTGGTGTATGGTTTCTTAATAATGAGGCTAATATACCGGAGGGGCGCATGGAAGCTGCAAATTGGGTGTTGCAATGTTCTATTGTTACGTTAATGATATCACTTATCAGTTCTCCCTTTAATGCATTGATAATTGCCCACGAACGAATGGCAATCTATGCATACATGAGTATTGTGGATGTTATGCTGAAACTTGTTATATGCTTTGTTATTATGGCGTATGGAGGTGACAGGCTTGTGTTGCTTGTACTTCTGCAAGTCGTAGTAACTTTGAGTATGAGTATATTTTATGGTTGGTATTGCGGTAGGAATTTTGAAGGTGCACATTACAGCCCCCGAATATTAGATAAAAGCTTAATGAAGGAACTCACTGTGTTTAGTGGTTGGAATCTGATAAATAATGGTGCATATGTTTTTGCCACTCAAGGTGTGAATATGCTTGTTAATGTGTTTTTTGGTGTCGTCTACAACGCTTCCCGGTCAATAACTATGACTGTAAATGGTGCTGTCCAAGGTTTTGTGGGTAATTTTACTGTTGCGTTTTCACCACAGATAACTAAAAGTTATGCTTCCGGTGATGCTGCATATGCAGTTCATTTAGCAAATAGAGGAACCAAGTTTGCATGGTTGATGATGTATGTTTTTATAGTACCTGTCTGTATGGAAGCCGAAACTCTTTTGCGACTTTGGCTTGGTGAAGTTCCGGAACTTGCACCTTTGTTTTTGCGTTTTGCCATGTTTGAGTCACTTGCCGTATCTTCGGGGCAGAACCTTTTCAAATTGATACAAGCGGACGGACATATTAAGAATTATACGATACATGCTGCTATTACCGCAGGTTTGATATTTCCTTTGGTGTGGTTGGCGTTTTATGCTGGAGCTCCTGTTTGGACGGCTTACCTTATCTTTATTATAGATTTCTTGTTGCTCAATATTGTTCGTTTTTATGCCCTCAGGCGTTTGATGGCATTTTCCGTACGTCTTTTTCTAAAAGAGTGTATTATTCCTTGTATGATAGTATCTATAACTTCGTTTATATTACCTGTTATAGTAGCATATTACATGGAAGAAGGCATTGTACGTTTTTTTGTGAATGGAACGATTTCTGTTCTTTGGACGTTTACGTGTTGTGTGCTATTTGGGCTTACTAAGAGTGAGCGTGCATTTTTCGGAGATAAAGCATATTCTGTGCTAAAGAAAATAACATGTTGCAAATAACGGATAAAAGTAAATGTTGCGGTTGTAATGCTTGTGTGCAGCGTTGTCCCAAGCAATGCATAGTGATGTATAAGGATAGGGAGGGGTTCCTTTATCCGGTGATAGATACTGCTGTATGTATTGATTGCGGACTTTGCGAGAAGGTGTGTCCGGTGCTGAACCAGAATAATGCGAGGAAGCCTCTTCAAGTGTTTGCGGTAAAATATAAAAATGAGATTCAGCGTTTGCATAGTTCCTCGGGAGGGATTTTCATTCTTCTTGCAGAGCAAACCATTCAAAATGGTGGCGTTGTTTTTGGTGCTCGGTTTGATAAGAATTGGGAAGTTGAACACTGTTATGTAGAAACGATAGAAGGACTTCAGTCGTTGATGCGTAGTAAATATGTGCAGAGTCGAATTGCTAATACCTACAAAGAAGCAGAGTCTTTTTTGAAACATGGTAGACAGGTTTTGTTTGTTGGAACTTCTTGCCAAATAGCCGGATTGTATAAATTCTTAAGAAAGGATTATGACAACTTGCTTACGGTTGATTTTATTTGTCATGGTGTTCCCAGCCCGGGTGTGTGGCGTAAATATTTAGAAGAAATAATAAGCGATAAATCCTCACGAAGCGAGGTCGCTGGAAAAAATACGGTTTTGCCTTTTTCTCTAAAATCTGCGCCTGTGATAACAGGTATAAATTTTAGAGAAAAGCAACTTGGTGGTTATCGCTGGAAAAAATATGGTTTTGTTGTCCATGGAAAATCGCCCTCTGAGGGCGATCAAGATTCGGTTTTGTTGTCCACAGTATTTAATGAGAATGACTATATGAGGGGATTTCTTTCCAATTTGATTTTACGTCCCTCTTGTTATTCATGTCCTGCTAAGGATGGAAAAAGCGGAAGCGATTTGACCATTGCTGATTTTTGGGGAGTAGAAAATTTGTATCCGGAGTTTGATGATGATAAAGGTGTTGGAGTTGTCTTTGTACATACGGAAAAGGGAAAAAGTCTTTTTTCTTCAATAGAAGTAGAATATATGGAAGTGCAATATGACGAAGCTGTAAGGACTAATTCTTCATATTATAAATCTGTATCCGTTCCTCTTGGTCGTATTAAGTTTTGGAAGAATTTTTATAAAGGAAAAACTATATCCGAATCATTGAAAAAGGCTATGTTGCCATCATTTTCTATGCAGATGAAAATTAAGATAAAGTCAATTTTGAAGAATTATATAAAGAGATAATGAAAATTGCAATATTAACTCAACCATTACATATCAATTACGGAGGTATATTACAAGCATTCGCAGTGCAGAAGATATTAAAAGATATGGGGCATGAGGTGATAACTTTGGATATACCTTGGAAAGATGCGGAGAGTAAGATTTCTCTCTATGTTCGGATTCGACTTTTCATTGCTACACTGTTGCTTTTTCTTTTAAATAGATTAAAAGCACAAGACATAGTATGGCCATATAATACAAGAAAGCGTAATAGGAAGCTCATTAATTATTCAATGCGTTCCTTTATCAATCGAATTATTAATTTGTCACCTGTATTAGATACAGAAAGCAGTCTTAAGAGGTATATAAAGGAAAAGAATATTGATGTATGTGTTGTTGGTAGCGACCAAGTGTGGCGACCGATGTATAGCCCTAATATTAATTGGTATTTTTTGAATTTTCTTCCGGATGATGCAAATATCAAGCGTATTGCACTTTCTGCCAGTTTTGGAACAAGTGATTGGGAATTTTCAGAAGAGTTGACAGATTATTTGAGACCGTTTGCTAAAAAATTTGATGCAATATCAGTTCGTGAAATATCTGGAGTGGATTTGTGCCAAAAATATTTAAATGTTCAAGCGATACAGGTGATTGATCCTACTATGATGCTTGCTCCTAAAGATTATGCAGAATTAGTAAATATGGACAAATACAATACTTATAGAATGAAAGGGGAGATGTTTTCGTATGTGTTAGATGAAAATAAAGAGAAACAAATGCTTATAGACTGTGTTTCGGAAATACTACAACTTTCTGTTCAGACTCTTAAAATTGAAAATCATAAGTATGGTCCGTATGCGAGTAGAAAAAAAGTGTTAGAAAGTATTCCTGCGCCTATATCTCAATGGTTACGTGGGTTTCAAGAAGCAGAGTTTGTAGTGACGGATTCTTTTCATGGTACCGTGTTTTCTATTTTACATCATCGACCATTCGTTGTTATTGCCAATAAAACAAGAGGACTTGCACGCATTGAAACACTTTTAAATACTTTTGATTTGAAGGATAGACTGATAGGAACTAAAATAAATTGTAATAGAGAATGGCTATTAAGTGGTATTCAGTGGAATAATGTGGATGTTATTTTGGGGGAAAAGCGTGAATTATTCAAGAGGTTTATAGATACTGCACTAAAAAACTAATTGTAAGCACTCAAAAAAATGGCTCAAAACTGAAATGTTTATCTTCGCTGCGAATTAAAATTAGAAAGATATGTATAGCAGTGAAGATTTAGAAAGGTTTTACTTTCAGTGCCAGAGTGAGGCTTTGCCTCATGGCGAATCCATCCGTCGAAAGCTAACCACCTAACGGAACTATTCGTTTCATTACGGTAGTGACACCGGAGTTGAAATGGTGGTAGCTTATTACAGTGTGATTGGCACGATGAAGTTGCATGGCAGTTCTATTTGGAAGTTCATCGGAAGTTTTTTCAAAAATATCTTTAACGGGTGCAGGGATTATGTTGATATGCCCCCTAACGAAATCACTTAAACTATAGGTCAATGTTAAATTCAAACTGGTAAGTTGTAGAACTCGTTTAGGCTACATAAGTGTGCTATTTCAAAGGGGGGATGCCCTAAATAGAGTGATTAATTTTTTCATGATAATCAAATTTTAAAATGTTGGTTGAAAGAAATTCAAATATTGAAGCATTAAGAATTGTTGCGATGTTTATGGTGCTTGCATTGCATGTAAATTTCATGTCAATAGGTGAACCTACTACAGCAGAGGCAATAATAGAACCGTTTCCGACCTTTTTGAGGGTATTTTTTCAGCAGTTTGCTAATATTGCTGTCGATTTGTTTGTGTTGATTTCAGGATGGTATGGAATAAAATGTAGTGTAAGGGGTGTTGCCAAATTTTTATTTCAAAGTGTGTTCATTATAACATTTATGTATGTGCTTGGTTTATTGATGGGCTATGCGGCATTAGAGCCAAAGCAAATATTAGAATGTTTATTATTGGAAAGTAACGCATGGTTTGTAAAATGTTATCTTGCGTTATTTATTCTATCTCCTGTTTTGAACATATATTGCCAAAATACAACCGAACGTCAACAACGAAACTTGTTGATAGGTTTTTATGTGTTTCAGACAGTATTTGGTGCATTCACAATGTCTGCCTCCTTTATAAAAGCAGGCTTTTCTACATTTTCATTTGTTGGTCTATATCTTTTGGCAAGATATATGCGAGTTTACGGACAACGAATTTGGATATACTCTAAGTGGATATATGTTATATCAATTATAGGGTCGGTTCTATGGTTTTATCTGCCATTACGATTTGGAGTCATGAGACTGGCATACATGAGTATTTTATATACTAGTCCGTTCTGCATAACAGGTGCTCTAGGATTGGTAATGTGGATAGCGAATATGCCGCCAAAAAGAAATAGATATGTAAACTTTCTTGCGGTCTCATGTTTTGCTGTATTTCTATGCCATGCGTGTAATGTATGGACTGTGAAAGAATTTGTTGCATTGGCTAAACAGATATATGATTTATATTCTGGACTATTTTATATTATCGTCATAGTAGCATACATGACAATAGTATTTGGTTTGTCTATAGCGATAGATCAGTTACGTAAGTATGCGTGGAGTTTTTTAGATAAATGTACTCACTTGTAAAAATTATAGTAGACTATTGTTTCAATCCATTATTAGTTGTATTTTATGTCTAGGTTAGTATCTATAATAGTTCCGTGTTATAAATCAGAAAAATATCTGAATCGGTGTATAACAAGTTTGGTCACTCAACAATATTCTGCAATAGAGGTAATCTTGGTTGATGATGGCAGTCCAGACAGATGTGGTGAAATATGTGAAGCATGGGCTTTGAAAGACTCCAGAATACGGGTTGTTCATCAAAATAACTTAGGTGCGTCTGTTTCACGAAATAAAGGTATTGAAACAGCATGCGGGGAATATATATGTTTTGTAGATTCTGATGATTGGGTAGATTCTGATTATGTATCAGCACTTGTGGATGCTATTGAAATGACGAAGTCGGATATGGCGATATCAGGGCGGATGATGCTTAGAATTGGAGGCAAAGAAGAAAGATATGTTCCAAAAAATCTTTATTTAAAAGATGAGCAGATTAAAGAGCTATTTATAGATCCTTCATTTGATTATGTTCGTGGGGGACCATGTGGCAAATTGTATAAGTCTGAGGTAATAAGAAAGTGTAAACTTGCATTTATCCCTGATATCCATTATTTGGAGGATGCTATTTTTGTAATGAACTATTTGTTGAAATGTCGTTCAATAGTATCAATACCAAACGTATCATATAATTATGAACTACATGAAGGTTCTTTGGTCTTTACCGTTCACTCTTTTGAGACTGAAAGTATGGGGTATTGGAGGTTTAAGGAATTGGCAGATTTGTGTGCAGAAAAATTTAGACTGCAAACACAAGATAGGACGTGGCTTAATGATAATATGTTGTTTATGATTCATCGACAAATATCAGCTGCAAAAGAACAAAAAAATATAGCTGAACAAGCTAGAAGTCTGAATCAGATAGATTGGAATTTTTTTAAGACAGCAACAAAGTCAGGGTCTTTTAAGCAAATGATATACATTAAAACACTGGTCAATCCTATATTCCGTTTTTTGAGAATTGTCATGGGGTTGATATAATTGAGCTATATGAAAACAGGAATACTTACTTTTCATCGGGCTATCAATGCCGGTGCAGTGCTGCAAGCCTTTGCCATGCAGGAAACATTAAAACGGCTTGGTTACGATGCGTCAATTGTAGACTATGCTCCAAGTTATATAGATAAAGCTTATAATCCTATTCGCTCTCTGGACGTCCGTCACCCGAGAGGAGCAATGTATGAATTAAGTTCATCTTTATTGCGATTTGCGAGGTTGAAAAAATATAGAAAGTTTTGGAAGGAGTACTTTAATCTATCTGCTATTGAGTGTTTAGCCAAATGTGAGTATGCTATTTTAGGCAGTGATCAAATTTGGAATTCTTCAATTTCAGGAGGGAATCTTGACCCAATCTTTTTCAATCAAGATAAGAGGTTTAATGCAATCAATAGTATTGCCTATGCTGCCAGCACAATGAGTGTCAAGAAGCTCACTTCAAATGATTTGAGTGCTCTGGCATCTTGGCTTCCTAAAATAAGCGCAATAGGTGTGCGTGAAAAATCATTGGGGGATTTTCTTAACGAAAGGTTTGGAAAAAAGATCACAGAGGTGATAGATCCAACATTATTGGCTCCTAAAGATATTTATAATACTTTTCTTGGGAAAAAAGTAATAGACGAAGATTATTTACTCTTTTACGAAGTTTGGCATAATGATGAAGTGGAACAGACAGCAAGGCGTATTGCAAAGAATAAAGGTCTCAAATTTATAGGGCTTTCGGGATCGGATATCCGTATGCCTCGCAGAGATATTTTACAAGTCTTTTCACCTGATGAATTCGTTAATCTTGTAGCGAATGCTAGTCATATTGTAACAAGTTCATTTCATGGAACTGCCTTTTCGTTAATTTTTGAGAAACAATTTAATGTAGTTTGTGAAGAACCTCACCAAGCAGTTAGGATGCAAGAACTTCTTGCGAAGATAGGTTGTTCTGATAAATTCTCATATCGTTTGGAACCTGTAGCTGACAGGATTATTGATTACGTTGAGATTAATGAAATTTTGGATAAGGAACGTATCCATTCGTTGAAATTTTTAAGCGATAATTTAAAATGAAATTTTCAATAATAATCCCCGTTTATAACGCAGAGAAACATATTAAGGAGTGTGTTGCTTCAATTATTAATTCTACGCATACAGATTATGAGATATTATTAATAGATGATGGGTCGCAAGACAAATCTTTGGATATTTGTCAAAGTTTGGCAAAGGATAATAACTTTGTTAGGGTTTTTCATCAAACAAATAAAGGAGCGGCCTCTGCACGTAATTATGGGATTGCAGAAGCTAAAGGTGATTTTCTGGCATTTGTAGATAGTGATGATCGTGTTGCTGAGAATTATATAGAGAAGCTGAATTTCTATATTGACAACTATAGTTTTGATGTTTTATGGTTTAATATGCGTGCGGTAAACGAATCCGGTGTTGAACTTTTCAAAACTATAAGTATCGCTAATGGATTTATTTCCAAAAACGATTTTTTATCATGTTTCTTTGGAATGAATTTGAATATAGGTAGCATGTGTTCTAAGGTATACAGCAGATATTTTATATGTAGACATGGACTTAAGTTGACGGAAGGTAGAATATATGGGGAAGATTGGGATTTTAACCTTAGGTTGGGAGAACTTAATCCTAAAATTTTATGTGTTCCGGATATATTATATAATTATATAAAATACAATAGTCAGCAAACTGTCAGTACTAAATATTTTCGGGAAGATTTTGATGTATATTGTGAGAGTTATTCTCGTTTGTTGAATATAGCAAAGATTTACGGATTGTCTTGTTCGGAAAGAGAGCAAGGGGCAATATTTGTGTATAATGTCATAAGTCAACTTGGTAAATTAATGGCAAGTTCATTGTCTAAAAATGAAAAGAATATCGAATACAACAGAATCATACAAAATGAGACATTTCATAATGTTTTAATAAGCAATCGTTGGGATAGTCGATTCATGTCTAAGCGTCAGCGTATTGTATCTTTCTTGTTAAAAAAAAATAATAAGATAGCTAAGATTGTAATGAGTTTGTGAGAAACAATTAAATATAAGAGAACATTTAGAATGAAACCATTAATAAGTGTCATTATTCCTATTTATAATGTTGAATTGTATCTTATAGAGTGTCTTCAATCTGTGAAAAACAATATATTGTTTTTTCATGATGGTGAGATTGAAGTGTTGTTGGTAAACGATGGAAGTACGGATGGCTCATCTAAAATAGCGAGTGAGTTCTCAAAAGATAATAATAGTTTCCACTATATAGAACAGCCGAATGCTGGGTTGTCTGTGGCAAGGAATACAGGTATCTCAAAGGCAATAGGGGAGTATATTTTTTTTCTGGATAGCGATGATTTTTTAGAACCAGAAACGTTAAGGTCTTTATATACTTTCTCTGTAGAGAATGATTGTGATATATGTCAGTGTGGAATGCTGTATTATTATGGTGATAAACGTAATTATGAAAGTTTAGATACCCGTGGGTTTGGTAAAAATAATGTGCTTACATCGGTTGAAGCGATGCGGCTTTTGATTAAAAACGAGAAAATTAAGAGTTTTGCTTGTGGAAAATTATATAAAGCGAATCTAGTTAAACAACATTCTTTTAAAGTTGGAAGATACTTTGAGGATTTGTTTTGGCAACCGGAGGTTATAGGTGCGTGTATTGTCTATGGTGTATTAAATAAAGCATACTATAAATATCGTCAGCGAGATGATAGTATTACAGGTCAGTTTAGTTTGAGAAAATTTGATTTGTTAGATGGCTATTATGAGTTTACGGAATATGTTAAGAAACAATATCCTTTGTTGTATAAATTGAGCGTCCAAAAATTGTGGAGTACAAAAATCATGTTTGACAAACAGTTGAAAGAATCAGGTATTGTGCTTGAGGGCTTGGATATTTGTCGTTTTAAAGATATAAGCAGAAAATGTGAAGATTGTTTTGAAATCATTAAATATAAGCCAACATATATAATGTTTAACTCAGTACCAGCATTATATACATTATACAGAAGAATAATGAATGCATTTATAAAAATAAAAAAGCTATTGGTAGATTAATATGGGAACAATAAATTTCCAATATTATATTTCGACAGTTCCGACAGCCATACTTTGTGTTTACCGTTTATAATATATACGTCATAACTTCTTTTAAAAATAACTTTGGTGATATGAAACCTCGTATACTTATCATTGCGCACTATCTTGAACTTGGAGGGGCAGAAATAAGCCTCATAGGTTTACTGAACGCTATAGACTATAGCCGGTTTGATGTGGAGTTATTCCTCTATGATCATAGAGGTGAATTGATGAAGTTGATTCCACATCAAGTTAAGATTTTGCCAATGATTCCAGAATATGCCCAAATGGAAAATTCTATTAGAGATGTTCTTAGAAATGGTTTTTATCGGCAAGTAATAGCCAGATTACGAGCTAAGTTTCGCTATTTTCTATGGGCACGCCAGAATCATCTGATGTCGCCAGAGGCATATTACCAATATCTTGATGACGAGATAATGCCTACGTTACCTTCGTTGAAAAACTTAGGACGATATGACTTAGCAGTGAATTTTATCGCTCTGAAAAATAACATACCGCAAAAGGTGGATGCGGTTAGAACTGCCACGTGGATACACACAGACCTAACAGCAGTGTCGGTGAATGCAGAGCTGGAATGTGAGGCATGGGGGGCATACGATAAGATTGTGTCCATTTCATCTCAGACTACAGCTTCATTTGTGAAAATATTTCCAACCCTAAGCAATAAGATCGTAGAGATTGAAAATATTCTGTCTCCATCTTTTGTGCGTCATCGCGCCACTTATATTAATGTCAGAAGCGAAATGCCTATGGAGACTGGGGGGGTCAGATTGCTATCGGTAGGTAGGTTCTGTATAGCTAAAAATTATGACAATGTACCAGATATCTGTCGGCGTATTGTAGAGGCCGGTATAAAAGTGAAATGGTATATCATAGGCTTTGGTGGTGATGAGCAACTTATTCGAAGCAAAATAACCGAAGCAGGCATGGAGAAACATGTCATTATTCTTGGTAAAAAAAACAATCCCTATCCTTATATAAAGGAATGTGATATCTATGTACAACCATCACGCTATGAAGGCAAGTCGGTTACTGTGCGTGAGGCACAGATGTTGTGTAAACCTGTGGTAGTAACCAATTATGCTACGGCATCATCTCAGGTGAACAATGGTGTTGATGGTGTGATTGTACCGTTGGAGAATGAATCGTGTGCACATGGCATTATCAAATTTATTGCTGATGACGCTTTGCGTCAATCAATAGAAAACAATCTGAAAAAAAATGACTTCGGCAACGAGTCTGAAGTGGAGAAGTTCTACGACCTTCTATATGACTAAAAACATCTCTGTCAATGGCAGGGGCATGTTGGTGTCTCTCTTGGAGTGCTTGTTTTCAGAGCTTTTGTTGGTTGAAGTGTTGTTTTTCTTGTTTTTTTAGGTTGTTTATTTTTTGTCAAGGATGATAGCTGGATTATGTTCTCAACCAGCTACATGTAATAATATTAATAATATTAACATGAATGTTTTACTTTCCTTATCATCATTTTGGTCACGAGTGTGCAATAGGTTGCATCTTGGAAAATGGTCAAAATATCCATCTTATTGGATGGTGCGTGTTGGTGTGAAGCCAAAAGTCAATTTTGATAGTGTGCAGGAGGCAGACACATTTTTGCAATCATTACACCCGGACCCAGCGTCTTCTGCGTTGTGTCATAATAAGGTTATCTCTCCTGCAGAATATGATTTGCAGGTCGTGATTCCAGTGTACAAGGTAGAGCAGTTTTTAGATGCTTGTCTTCAGTCCGTGTTGGAGCAAAAGACCAAATATAAGTTTCATATTGTGGCGGTAGACGATGGGTCTCCCGACAAATGTGGCGAGATATTGACAAAGTATGAAGCTGACAATCGTTTGTCCGTTATAAGACAACAGAACAGAGGGCTTTCTGGAGCTCGTAATAGTGGTATGTCAATAATAAATGCACGTTATGTTACATTTTTGGATAGTGACGATATGTTAGCGCAAGGAGCCATAGAAAAACTTTTGGATGCTGCGTATAAACACAATGCAGACATAGTCGAAGGATCATATAAACGACGCACCGTGAGGGGAAAACTTTGGGGAGGCGAAACGGCTCTGTATGAAGGAATTTCATCTAGGAAAAGCCTAACGGGGTATCCTTGGATGAAAGTGATTAAAGCGGAGCTTTTAAAAAATATCCATTTTCCCGAAAGATATTGGTATGAGGATACCATTATGGGGATGTTGATAATTCCTTTGGCGAAACGAGTGGCTCTAATCAAAGACAATGTGTATTATTATACTTACAATAAGGATAGTATTTCATTTGTTGCTGCAAAAAATCCTAAAAATATAGATGGTATATACATCACTCGTTCATTGTTGAGTGATGCTAAACAGTGTGGTGCATTGGAGGCAGCCCCTGATTATCAATATCATCATTATTTACAGCAAATCCGTAATAACAGATGTAGGTCATTGTGGCTTGGTCCTGACATAGAATTGGCGATGTTTATAATAAGTTGTGATCTTTGGTCGGAATATTTCTCATCCGGCTATGTTTGTTCAAAACCTAATCTGAAAAATATGGAATTGGCATTAAAGAACAGAGATTTTAATCTGTTCCGAAAAACATGTTATATTGATTTTTGAATAGTTTTATGGAAACAACACAACGTGATACTTCGCTTGATATTTTACGCATTGTAGCTTGTATGATGGTGGTTATGATGCATGCTCCTATTCCTTTAAAAGAGGGTCAAAGTAGTCCGATGCTTGGGATTATCTCTTACCTGATGGCACCTTGTAATGGCTTATTTTTTATGGTTAGTGGGGCTTTACTTTTTGGACGTGGTCTTTCTTTTGGTCAATTTATAAAGAAACGACTTGGACGTATTGTTTATCCTGTAGTTTTGTGGAGTGTATTTTATATATTTATAAATAAAGAGAAAGTGGGAATGGAACAATTATTATGGATTCCGTTCTATAGAACAACTGCTTGTGGTTATCTTTGGTTTATGTATGCTTTACTTGGTTGCTATTTCTTGGTTCCTTTGATAGAACCTTGGTTATTAAAAGCCAACCGCAGAGAGCAGGAAATGCTCTTGGGAGGATGGTTAGTCACGTCAGCATTACCTATGCTTACTGTTTATTTGGGTATACCTGCTTTTGATGAGCATACAGCGTGGTACTATTGGAGTGGTTTTTTTGGTTATTTCCTTCTTGGATGGTACGCTTGGCAGAATCATTTTACTTGGAAGTATGTCAGAGTAGTTGGGGGGATAGGCATGTTGTTGATGGTGGTTTCGTATATGCAATCTGGTTTGGAGGTTAATATTAACTGTTATTTACATCCCTATGTAATTTTGTTCTCTTTTGTTGTTTTTGTTAGTATAAAGAAATTGTTTGCTCAATATCGTCCGAAAACGAATCTATTGGCAACTTTATCGGCTTGCACTTTTGGGGTTTACTTAATTCACTCATTGCTATTGAATACTTATTTAAAACAAATAGACATTATTAATGCATTACCTGTAGAGATCGGAATTTTGCTACGATGGGGAGGAGCACTCCTTATAGGCTTTTCCATTATGTTATTGCTTAGGAAAATTCCAGGACATAAATATTTGATTGGTTAAGTTGTATTTTAATTACAAGTTTATTAAAAATAATCAGTAAATGATTCCTAAAATAATACATTATTGTTGGTTTGGTCGTAACCCACTACCTGAATCTGCTTTGAAGTGCATGGCTTCTTGGAAGAAATTCTTTCCAGATTACGAAATCAAACAATGGAACGAAGACAACTTCGATGTAAATATCATACCTTATACGCAAGAAGCATATGATGCCAAGAAGTATGCTTTTGTGAGCGATTATGCTCGCTTCTATATTCTCTATCACCATGGTGGTCTTTATTTTGATACGGATGTAGAGGTAGTCAAGTCGATGGATGATATTGTGGGGAAAGGGAATTTTTTAGGGATAGAGTTGGATGCAAGACCGGAAGAAGGATTGCCACCATCTATTAATCCGGGACTTGGTTTTGGAACCGTTGCCAAAGAGAATCTTTTCCGTGATGTGTTGCAATATTACGCAAACTTGCATTTTATTATGGAAGATGGTAGTCTGAATCAGGTAACGATTGTGACTCATACAACCAATGTGCTTTTAGAAAGGGGGCTTAAACCATCCAATGAAATTCAATTGGTTGATGGTATGTGGATTTATCCTCGTGACTATTTCAACCCCTTGGATAGTATTACTGGTAAATTGGCAAAGACGGAACGTACACGCAGTATCCATTGGTATATGAATAGTTGGAATCAGGAAAGCCCTTTACGTACATACATTGTGCGTTGGGTACATCGTCTTTTGGGAAAGAATTCGTTAAATTGGCTAAAGAGATTTATGTCATAATATGCCTGGAAGTTTTTATTTACCTATCTATCTGACAGTGATAAGCTTATTGACCTGTGTTCAGTATACTTATTACAAACGGTCTAATTATGGCTTTTTGGCGAGTAGAAGAGTAGTTGATCCCGTTAATTCCTTTTTATTTGCTGTATTAGTTGGTGTGTTTATAGGATTACGTCCTCAGTATTGGGGATTTGTAGACATGAATAATTATATAGATTGGTATCCGGTAATGTGGGGATATGAGTTTTCTTTTGATTGGAATGCAGAGAATTTTTTGTTTGATAATCTTTATAGTTTTATGTCATGTAGTGGCATCCATTGGCATTATTTCTTTTTGGTTATTGCTTTTATTTATTTTGGATGCATGTGGTATAGTTGCTGGAAATTGTTTCCTTATGACACACAAGTTGCTTTTTTGACTTGCTTGGCCGCTTTTAGCACATTCTCTTATGGAACGAATGGGGTAAAAGCTGGGGCAGCTGCTTCATTGTTTTTGACTGCTTTATCTTATCGTCGGAATTTGTTAATGACAACATTATTTCTGTTTCTATCATTAGGTTTTCATCATTCAATGATGCTTCCCATTGGGGCATTTATATTAGCTTATTTTTATCGGAATACAAAAGTTTATTTCTTAGTTTGGGGGCTTTGTTTGTTGATGGCTGCTGCTCATATTACCTATTTCCAGAATCTATTGGCAGGGTTTTCTGATGAACGTGGTACTGATTACTTATTGTCAGTTGGTAATGATTGGGGTGGAAAAACGGGTTTTCGTATTGATTTTATTATCTATTCCGCGATGCCTATTCTGGTTGGCTATTGGGCAATCTTTCGGAGAGGTGTACGGTCTATGTTCTACGAGTTTGTACTTTCTGTCTATTTGATAACGAATGCCATATGGCTGCTCTGCATGTATGCCAGCTTTACTAATCGAATAGCCTATTTATCATGGTCTATGTATCCCATTGTGTTGATTTATCCTTTTTTGAATGAAAATTTTGGAAAAGACAGGTACAAGCAATTTGCAAAGGTGATGCTTTTTCATTTGCTGTTTACCTTGTTTATGGAAATTGTTTATTATTAATTTAGATGAAATGGAAAGAATTACAGTCATTATGGGTATTTATAACTGTGCTGATACATTGATTGAGGCACTTGAATCATTGGAGACTCAAACATATAAAAGATTTAAAGTGGTGCTTTGTGATGACGGTTCAAAGGATAATACTTTGGAAGTCGCACAAAAATGGGCGGAGATGCATCCTAATTATATTGTGATACAGAATGAACATAATATAAAGTTGGCAGCAACGTTAAACCATTGTCTTGATTATGCTGACACAGAATATGTAGCTCGTATGGATGGAGATGACCTGTCTGTTCCGACTCGGTTTGAGAAGGAAATAAGTTTTCTTGATGGGCATCCGGAATATGCATTAGTGAGTTGTCCGATGATTTATTTTGATGAAAAGGGGGATTATCGAATAGGAAGGGCTAAGGCTGAACCGACTAAAATAGATTTTACTCGTAATACACCTTTTTGTCATGCTCCGGTATTAATGCGTCGGAATGCTCTTGAGGCAATAGGCAGATATACTGCGGAACCTAAAACAGAGCGCATAGAGGATTATTATTTATGGCATAAGTTTTATTGTAAAGGTTATAGAGGATATAATTTACAAGAACCATTGTATAAGATGCGTAACGGACGTGATGCTTTTGCTCGCCGTAAATTCTTAGATCGTTGGCGTGGATATAAGACAACTACTGAAGTTTGTCGGAATTTGGGCTTCTCTTATCCTTGGATTTATGGAATACCAGCTTTTATGAAAGCTTTTGTTCCTAGTCTTTTTGTTAGAATCATAAAAACAAGGTTGCGTTAATATTATTGGATTTGTTTTTGACAAGTATGGAATCTCCTAAAATAACAGTCATTGTACCAGTTTATAATGTTGCCACATATATAGAAAAGTGCGCAGTGTCCTTATTTCAGCAGACTTTGGATAGTTTGGAAATATTGTTTGTAGATGATTGTAGCCCTGACAATTCTGTAGAAATTATAAAGGAGACCCTTAAAAAATATCCGGCGCGAAATTCGCTGACGCGAATTATAAGGATGCCGTCTAACGGTGGTCAAGCCGCTGTTAGACGGCAGGGGATAATTGAGGCTACAGGACAATATATAATTCATTGTGATGGGGATGATTGGGTGGATTTGGATTTATACGAACGATTATATGATACTGCTGTAGAGAAAGGGGCGGATATTGTGGTATGTGACGAGATACATGAATGTTATGATGGTTCCCATTTGCAAAAAGTGGGATTACTACCCGAACATTGCAAGGATGTTATAAAGAATTGGTATAAAGCTGCACTTGGTATGTTCTGTCACAACAAATTGGTGAAACGTTCGCTTTATACGGAGCATGATATATTGCCATGGGTAGGGTTGAATATGTGGGAAGATAATGGTTTGTTGGCTCGCCTATTTTATTACGGAGACAAATTGGCACAAATTCATGGTTCATGTTATCACTATAATCGAACCAATATAAATGCAATGACTTCAGGGTATGGTATTAGGCAGGTGGAGCAGATGATAGGTATAGCTGAACACTTGACTGAGTTCTTTGGTACAAAAAAGGATGCTAAAGAACTGGAGAGAACTGTGCTGGCATTTCAATATCTTGCTCGAATAAATTTAGTAACTGATAGTTTTGCAAAATTGCGTCGGTACAATAATACATTTAAAGGTTCTGAAGCTATCATACCTTATTTGGATTTAAATGCTTTTTCGAATAAAGGTCGCTTTCGCTTTCGTATGGTGAAATATCATTTGGGGTGGCTTTTTGTGTTGATGTTTAAAGTAAAGAATCTGTTATCAAATCGGAACTAGCTAAAGGTGTAATAAAGTTGAATTCTGCTCTTTCACTTCCTTCACGAGGAGATAATTATCTGTTTAACAGATATATTCTGTGAAGAAATGGAGAAAATATCTATCCTTCACACCTTCACGGGCTCACGGACTTTTATTTTCATACTACAAAGCTGTCGACTGACTATATTTTATTTGATTGAATGTCTTGATATATAAGTAGACGACTATAGTTGTCCACTTTGCCGACTGGAGTCGGCTGGACGGCTGACTGTAGTTGACCAAGCAGCCGACTACAGTCGGCTATTGATTAGAGAAACAATTAGACTTTGCCAAGTGGTTATTTATCCCTAAAACGGTTACTAATGAAAGAGGTTGGGTAAGCGTCTCCGTGATGCCGTGATTCGATAAGTGAAGGGTGTGAAGCGTGAAAAAATACTAACTGTTCACTACAAGTAGTTGGGAACAAATTAATTAGCGTGTGGTGAAGGTTGTGAATAATCAGATATATCATTTATCTGGATTTGATTGGTAAATGATAGGATAGATATTTTTTAATAATAGAAAAATGGCAAAACAGAAAATAATTCGTGCCTGCACAGTTCCCCAATCTTTGGGTTTTGTGACGGGAATGCTTCCCGATTTGCAAAAGAAGTATGAAGTAGTGTTATTGTCATCTTCTGGTCTAGAATGGGAGGAGGTACATAGATTGCATCCTGATGTCAAGTGCATAGAGGTGGATATGGAACGTCACATTTTTCCCATCAAGGATATAAAGTCTTTGTGGCAGTTATGGCGTACATTCTGCAAGGAAAAACCGAAAATGGTGCATTCTATGACCCCTAAAGCAGGTTTGCTTTGTATGCTGGCGGCTCGAATGGCCGGTGTACCTGTACGTGTGCATACCTTTACCGGTTTGGTATTTCCTACTTCCGTTGGGCTGAAAAAGAAAATATTGATGGCAACAGACTGGCTAACTTGTGCTTGTGCTACACATATTATTCCAGAAGGGGAGGGGGTAAAAAATGATTTGTTAAACAATGGCATTACTAAAAAGCCGATAAAGGTGTTGGGTTACGGCAATTGTCGCGGAATAGACCTTGAACGCTTTGACAAGACATCGGAAGTGATGGAACAGGCTGAGAAATTGCGTAAAAAGTCTGTTTGTACCTTTATTGTTGTAGGTCGTATAGTGGGTGACAAAGGTATAAATGAATTGGTTGAAGCTTTTGTTAAATTGAATAGGGAAAACTGTGCCACACGTCTGATTCTTGTAGGCTGTTGTGAAGAAAAACTTGATCCTCTTAAACCTGAAACACTTAACTTAATTAAGAATTGTAGTGCTATTGAGGCTGTAGGGCAGCAAAAAGATGTGCGTCCTTGGTTTGCAGCAGCAGATGTTGCCGTGCTTGCATCCTATCGGGAAGGATTTCCGAATGTGGTGATAGAGGCTGGTGCCATGGGATTACCTCAAATTGTAACCGATATTAATGGTGCGCGTGAGATTATTATTGAAGGTGAGAATGGAACTGTCATTCCTTCTAAGAGTGTTGATGCGCTTTATAATGCCATGAAACATATGCTTGATGCAGATTACCGTGATGGTCTTGCAAACAATGCCCGTAAGTTGATTGCTTCAAGATATGAGCAGGGATTTGTACGTAAGTGCTTATGTGATTTCTACGATAAAATATTGTAATATGTACAAACATTTTTTTAAAAGGATTATTGATTTCTGCATTGCTTTAATAGTGTTGAGTGTTCTACTTATTCCGCTGGTAATCATAACTCTGTGGCTGCATTTTGCCAATAAAGGTGCGGGAGCATTTTTCTTTCAGGAACGTCCCGGTAAAAATGGTGAAATATTTAAGATAGTCAAGTTTAAGACTATGACTGACGAACGTGACATTAATGGTTGCTTGCTTCCCGATGAAATGCGTTTGACTAAAGTAGGGAAATTTGTGCGTTCTACAAGTATTGATGAATTGCCTCAATTTTGGAATGTATTGGTTGGTGACATGTCACTTATCGGTCCTCGTCCGTTATTAGTACAATATTTGCCTTTGTATAACAAGGAGCAGGCGCGTCGGCACGAGGTACGTCCCGGTATTTCCGGCTGGGCACAGTGTCACGGGCGTAATTCGTTGTCGTGGGCGGAAAAGTTTACCTTGGATGTGTGGTACGTCGACCATTGTACACTGATTACAGATATTAAAGTGATTTTTATAACAATCAAAAAGGTGCTTGTCCGCGAGGGTATCTCACAAGAAGGCAATGCCACCATGGAACCTTTTAACGGAAACAACTGATGTATTTATACGGTGCCAGTGGTCATGCCAAAGTGATTATTGATATTATAAGAGCGCAAGGTGGGGTAGTTGAAGGCTTGGTAGATGACAATCCTGAGCTTGAAGAGCTATGTGGTATTCCTGTGTTGCATGATTCTGCCAAGTTATCTCCTTTTATAGTTAGTATTGGGAATTGCAAGATACGCAAGATGATTGCTGAAAGGCTTGACTGTGAGTTTGTAACAGCCATTCATCCTTCTGCTATCATTTCGCCGACTGCTGTAATTGGTGAAGGTACGGTGGTAATGCAAGGTGCTGTTATTCAAACGGAAGCTCAGATAGGCAAACATTGTATTATCAATACCAAAGCAAGTATTGACCATGAATGTGTTATTGATGATTATGTGCATATAGCACCTGGCTGTACTATCAGCGGAGATGTGCATATTGGTGAGGGGAGTTGGATCGGAGTGGGGACAACCATCATACAAGGTGTTCATGTGGGCAGGAACTGCTTTATTGGTGCCGGTAGTGTAATAGTAAAAGATATACCGGACAATTGTAAGGCTTATGGTGTCCCTTGTAAAATAGTAGAAGTAATCAAATAAAATATAAAGTAAATGAGTTACATTCCTGAAAAAACAATTTACCTCTGTCTTGCTCACATGAGCGAAGACAGAATTGAACAGAAATATGTAAAGGAAGCATTTGATACTAACTGGGTGGTTCCTTTGGGACCTAACGTAAATGCTTTCGAAGAAGATTTGAAGAACTTTGTAGGCGGACAGAATGAGGTTGTTGCACTTTCGGCAGGTACGGCAGCAGTTCATCTGGCATTGATTGGCTGTGGTGTTCAGGCGGGTGATGAAGTATTGGTACAAAGCTTTACCTTTTGTGCTTCGTCGCATCCGATAACTTATCTTGGTGCCAAACCAGTGTTTGTAGGTTCAGAAAAGGATACTTGGAACATGGATCCGATATTATTAGAGGAGGCTATAAAAGATCGTATCGCCAAAACTGGTAAGAAACCGAAGGCAATTGTTCCTGTGGCACTTTATGGTATGCCTTACGATTGCGAAAAAATCATGGAGATTGCAAACAAATATGAGATTCCAGTTGTTGAGGATGCCGCAGAGGGATTTGGTAGCAAATTTGATGGTAAGGTGTTGGGTACCTTTGGAAAGTTTGGTGTATTGTCATTTAACGGTAATAAGATGATAACCACATCTGGTGGTGGTGCTCTGATTTGCCGGAATGCGGAGGACAAAAATACCATTATGTGGTATGCGACTCAGGCCCGTGATGCTTATCCTTACTATCAACATACGGCCATTGGTTATAATTATCGTATGAGTAACATTTGTGCCGGTATTGGTCGTGGTCAAATGACTGTTGCGAATGCGCATATTGCCCACCACAAGCATGTTCAGGCATTGTATGAGGAACTGCTGAAGGATGTGGAAGGTATTCATATCCACAAGCAGCCTAGGGATTCACGCTATGATTCTAACTTTTGGTTATGTACAGCTACTATTGACCCTGATGTAAGGATTGTCGGTCAGGAGAATGCTTATAAGGAAGTAATTAAAACGGCTGTGGGTGGCGCTGCCGGTGTGATCAAAGCTGTAGATAATGCTACGACGGATTGTCAGCCTAATGAGAATGTGGAGGCACTCCGTGTATTCATGCTTTCAAAGAGGATTGAGGCACGTCCTGTATGGAAGCCGATGCATAAGCAGCCAGTTTATGCGGATGCTCCTTTCTATACGAATGGAGTAGAAGAAGAAATCTTCAAAGTTGGATTTTGCCTTCCTGCCGGACCGTATGTAACTGATGATGATGTGCATTACATTGTAGAAAAAATCAAAGAAGCGATTGTGAGATAATAGTTTCGACCATTAATATAATAAGCAAGAGAATATGTGGCGGAATATCAAAGAAATATGTAGGTCCCTGAACTCATGATATATTCATGAATTCCCTGCATTATATGAGTTGGGAAGAATACAGCGGTATATTCCTGACTTATCCCCTCATATTGGTGTAAAACCGATATGTGTTTGTATGTGAAATATATCAACTGTCTGTGAAGATAGTTGATATATTAGTTTTAGGGGGTATATCGTGGATTTCGATATTTTTTCGTAGCTTTGTGGCAACTAATATATGGACTTCTCTTCAATGAAAAACATCATTAGCAAAATCAGGCAAATTTATCCGGTTTCCGACGAAGCGCTTCAGGCATTACAGGAGAATATGCAGCTTCGTTATTACCCAAAAAACACTTATATCGTTCAATCGGGCATAACAGACCGTTTGGTTTATTTTATAGAAGAAGGTGTTGCCCGTTCCGTGTTTCATCATAACGGGCAGGATACTACTACCTGGTTCAGCCAGGAAGGTGACGTGACTTTCGGTATGGATTCGTTGTACTACAAACAGCCGTCGATAGAGAGTATTGAAACTCTTACGGATTGCAAAGTCTATGTTATCCATATTGATAAACTGAATGCCCTTTACGAAACATATATTGATATAGCCAACTGGGGAAGAATCCTGCATCAGGATGTAAACAAGGAATTGAGTCATATGTTTGTGGAAAGGCTTCAGCTTTCGCCCAGGGAGCGATACGAACAGTTTAACCGGCGATATCCCGGACTGATAAATAGGGTAAAGTTGAAGTATGTGGCTGCTTTTCTTGGTATTTCCATTTATACGCTCAGCCGGGTACGTGCAATAAAATAGATATTCTCCAGTCTTTTTTGCTTTTGAGCAAAAGAACTTCGCTTGCCAAGCTGTATCTTTGCCATCTGAAAATATTAATTAAACAATAAAAACAGATGTCGAACATTTCTTCCTCAGCTTTTGCAGACACTAAAGCACATTATGATCTTCTTGACGGACTTCGTGGCGTGGCAGCTCTCATGGTTATATGGTATCATATATTTGAAGGCTACGCTTTTGCGGAAGTCAGTAATTCCGCTGGTAGTGGTATGATTGAAACCTTCAATCACGGATATTTGGCCGTCGATTTTTTCTTTATCCTTTCGGGTTTTGTTATCGGTTATGCGTATGACGACCGTTGGGGTAAGAGCATGACAATGAAAAATTTCTTCAAACGCCGTTTGATACGTCTTCATCCTATGGTAATCATGGGTGCTGTTCTGGGGGCTGTCACATTCTATCTTCAGGGGTGTGTGCAATGGGATGGAACGCACGTTGCCATATCCATGGTGATGCTGTCACTTCTCTGTACGATATTCTTTATTCCTGCGATGCCGGGTGTGGGTTATGAAGTTCGCGGAAATGGTGAAATGTTCCCGTTGAACGGGCCTTGCTGGTCATTGTTCTTTGAATATATAGGTAATATTCTTTATGCCTTGTTTATTCGTCGCTTGTCGAACAAGGCATTGACGATACTTGTAGTTTTGTTGGGAATTGCGTTGGCATCATTTGCAGTCTTCAATGTCTCCGGTTATGGGAATATTGGGGTAGGTTGGACATTGGATGGCGTCAACTTCTTAGGCGGATCATTGAGGATGCTTTTCCCTTTCTCTTTGGGTATGCTTCTGTCGCGTAACTTCAAGCCCGTTAAAATAAGAGGTGCATTCTGGATATGTACAATTATATTGCTCGCTTTATTTTCAGTGCCTTATCTGGAAGGTACAGAGCAGTTTTGTACAAATGGTGCTTATGAAGCATTTTGTGTGATCGTAGCTTTCCCCATCCTTGTCTGGCTGGGAGCATCGGGAACCACTACGGATAAGAAGTCAACTGTGATATGCAAGTTTCTGGGAGATATATCGTATCCGGTTTATGTGATACATTATCCAATTATGTATTTGTTCTATGCATGGTTGATTAAGAATCAGCTCTACACTTTGGGAGAAACCTGGGAAGTAGCTTTATTTGTTTACGTATTGAGTGTTGTATTGGCTTATCTGTGCCTGAAACTGTACGATGAACCCATACGAAAATATCTGGCTAAACGCTTTCTGCATAAGAAACAATAATTTATAACCCGGCTTTTGACAAGGCAAAGTAAAGGGAACGGTTAAAGAATATAAAAAATGAGCAAACTCATAGTATTCCTAAATCTTTCCGGAATCTGTATCGTTATTTGCAGTATAAAAACTAAGTATAGTATTAACGCTAAAAAGAATAACGATTATGAAGAAAATTCTATCTTTACTTGTGTTGGCTATTGTAGCCGTACAGTTTTCATTCGCAACTGATGTGATAACGAAAGACATGAATCAATTGCCGCTTCCTGCACGCAATTTTATCAATCGTCATTTCACGAAGCCTGAAGTTGCTCAGATTAAGATTGATAAAGATTTGATGGAGTCTACCAAATACGAAGTATTACTGGTGGATGGTACGGAGATTGATTTTGATAGCAAAGGAAACTGGGAAGAAGTAAGTGCTAAGAAAGGACAGTCTGTTCCCGCAAGTATAATTCCGGGATTTGCTGTCGATTATCTGAAAGCGCACAATTTTGTAAGTGAGGGCGTGACGAAAGTCGAACGTGACCGTAAAGGATATGAAGTGGAATTGTCTACGGGAGTTTCTTTCAAATTTGATAAAAAAGGAAAGTTTCTGAAGGCTGACGATTGATTGAACAATAGTAATAGATAAACCTAAACAAGAAGAAAGCCATGTGGAAATTTAAGTTTGGCGCGTGGGCGGTATTGCTGATGATGACCGCCCTTTCTTTCAGTGCATGTAGTGACGATGATGATGATCCTGCCTTGGTGCCGCCCAGTAATATTACTGAGGCTTTGAAGCAACTATATCCGGCTGCACAGAATATAGAATGGGAAATGAAAGGAGACTATTATGTGGCCGACTGCTGGGTGACCGGTGATGAATTGGATGTTTGGTTTGATGCCAACGCAAATTGGGTGATGACTGAGAATGAACTGGATAGCATCGACCAGTTGGTACCGGCTGTTTATACGGCTTTCCAAAATTCGGATTATAGTGCGTGGGTAGTGACGGATGTCTATGTATTGACGTATCCGCAGAATATGACGGAATCCGTGATTCAAGTGAAACTGGGGAGTCAGCGATATTCGCTTTATTTCTCACAGGAAGGCGGATTACTGCATAAAAAAGATATCAGTAACGGGGATGATACCAATTGGCCGCCTACTGATAATAATTAAAATTAGGCACGGATTACGCGGATTTCACGGTTTTAGTTAATCAGAACCGTGTTATCCGCGTAATCCGTGCCTGAATAATTCTAAAGGTATTTAAACTCCCCTTTATAATTACATCTGTTGGTAATCTTTAGCCAATCCGCCTTCACTTGTTTCTTTGTAGAGTGACGGCAGGTCGTGTCCGGTCTGTTTCATTACTTGCACTACTTTGTCGAATGAGACGCGGTGCATACCATCCGTAAAGGATGAATAAATGTTGGCGTCCAACGCACGGGCGGCAGCATAAGCGTTGCGTTCGATACAGGGAATTTGTACCAAGCCGCAGACAGGGTCGCAAGTCATACCCAAATGGTGCTCAAGTCCCATTTCGGCAGCGTATTCGATTTGTGCCGGACTACCACCGAATAACTGATTGGCAGCAGCCGAAGCCATGGCGCAGGCAACGCCTACTTCTCCCTGACAGCCTACTTCCGCGCCGGAAATAGAAGCGTTGAATTTGACAATGTTTCCGATTAATCCGGCAGTGGCCAATGCACGTAAAATACGCATATCGCTGAACTCGCGGCTTTTTTGTAAATGATAAAGCACGGCAGGCATCACACCACAAGAACCACAGGTAGGGGCAGTCACAATCTTTCCGCCGGAAGCATTCTCTTCACTTACTGCCAGGGCATATGAAAAGACAAGTCCTCTGGATTGGAGAGATTGCTTATAACCGGTGGCACGTATATAATAGGTGGAAGCTTTACGTCTCAGGTTTAGCGGGCCGGGCAATACGCCTTCCGCTTCCAGTCCGCGGTGGATGGCATCTTTCATGGTAGTCCATACCTCTGCCAGATAATCCCATATATCCTCATTCTCACATTCCTTCACATATTCCCAATAACTTTTCCCGGTACGCTCGCACCATTGGAGTATTTCGGTCATATTGTTCATGCCGTACACTTCCGGGCTTTCGATAGTCGGGGTATCATTGTTTTCTGCCAATGCACCGCCGCCTATACTGTAGACTGTCCAGTTTTCGGTAACTTTATTATTGGCATCAAGGGCGGCAAATGTCATCCCATTCGGATGGAAAGGCAGGAATACTTTGGGTTGCCATACGATTTCTACCGGAGCAACGGGTTGTAGAGTATCTATGATAGCTACATCCGTCATGTGCCCTTTGCCCGTAGCGGCCAAACTGCCATAAAGGGTAACTTTGAAAGAAGCGGCATCCGGATGGCGTTCCAGAAACATTTCAGCAGCTTTACGTGGTCCCATTGTGTGGCTACTGGAAGGACCTGTGCCTATCCTATATAGCTCTTTGATTGATTTCATGACTGAAGGTGTGTTTTTATTAATACCAATTTTTCTTTTTGAAGAACAAATATACGATAATACCGATAATCCCCATCACAAACCAGGCAAATAAATAACCATAACGCCAATCCAGTTCGGGCATCCATTTGTAGTTCATTCCCCATACTCCGGCTAAAAAGGTCAGAGGAATAAAAATGGTGGACACGATGGTCAGCCGTTTCATGATGTTGTTCATCCGTAAGTCATTGTTGGAGATATAAAGGTCTACCAATGAAGAAAGCGTTTCCCGGCAGATTTCAATGGTTTGCAGGACGAACTGCAAGTGGTCGTTCACATCGTTGAAGAAAGCGCGGTTCACCTTATGAATGAGCAGGTTTTCTGCACGCAGCAGTTTCACGTACTGTGCTTTCAGTGGAAGGATGGATTTCTTCATCAGCATATATTGACGGCGGAGTGACTGGATTTGGATACCTATGTCGTTTCCTTCGGTGATGGTGAGCAGTTCTTCTTCCAAATCTTCGAGGGCGTCGTCAATAGAAGAGATCGTTGAAATGTAATTTGTCATTATACTATTCAACAATACGCTTAACAGGTAGTCCGTTTGGCGGCTACGTATTTTCAGGACATCGTTGCGCAGGGCAACGTTAATGTCATCGAAAAAAACAGTCTCTTTTTCCAGAAAGGTAAGCACATAGTTGCTTCCAATAATGATGCAGACTTGTTGTTGGAGCAGTTCGTCCAATTCGTCTTCTTCCTTGTGCTCGTTGGGGTAGAATAATTTCAGAATCAGGACGATATACTTGTCATGTTCTTCGATTTTAGTAGGGTGGTCGGCATTCAGAATATCCTGTAATACAAGGAAATCTATTTCAAAATGACTGCAAATTTCCCGGATGGTTTCCGTATCTTTCAATCCGTGCACTTGCAGCCAGTTGATTCGTGCGCTGTCCAATGTATCTTTGACGGATTGGAATGTATTGCCGGAATTTTCCTGCATCTCGGTAGTGTTGTACGTACAAAGATGGATGTGGGTAGGAGTCTGGCTGTCTCCGGTGTAAATAAGCTTTTCGCTTAACAGGTTATTTTTCATGCTTTATTCTCGTTTTAGAAAACCACCGCGGCAAAGGTAGTGGTTTTCTAAATGAGAACAAGTTCTTTAGACGTTTTGTTTACAGATTAGTCAAAATCGACTACCGTGATTCCGGCACCACCGAACTGAACATGTTCGTCAGCATAATGACTGACTCCCGGTACGGTGGACAGATATTGGCGGATAAGAGTACGAAGTATTCCGGTTCCTGTGCCGTGGAGGATACGTACACGGTCCATGCCGACTAATATAGCGTCATCAACAAAATAAGTGACAGCTTGTAGTGCTTCGTCTCCACGCATTCCCCGGACATCGATGTCCTGTTTGAAACTAAGTTTCTTCTCATACATCTGGTCATGCGTCTGGCTGCTGACAAAGGTGCTTTTGGCAATACCTTCCGTTTTTTGAACAGCATTGCTGCGTTCGAGACGGTCTAATTTTACGGTCGTCTTAATGCTTCCGAAAGCGACAGTCGCGTTTTTGCCGTTGATTTCCATCACCTGTCCGACACTGGTCTGACCTTTGATTTTTACATTGTCGCCGACTGCGATAGGAGTGACTTTGGGAGTGCTTGAAGGAGTGGTGGCAGCGGTTTTCGGTTCGTTTCTCTTGTTCTTCTTCCGTTCCTGTTTCTCTTTCAGTTTTTCCATTTTGCGTGCCATCTTCTCTTCCTGCTCTTTGGAAGCCATTGCATCCAGGGAAGTGCGGAAGTCGGTCAGTTCCTGACGTGCCAGGCGTGTCTTTTCCTTTTCGGCCTGTGCTTCCTTGATGGTACGAATCGTATTTTCAATGCGGGCATTCGATTCCTGCAACATTCGTTCCGCTTCTTCTTTTGCCTGCTTGATAATCTCTTTCCGTGATTTCTGCAATTCTTCTATTTCCGTCTGATAGCGGGTGATAGTCTCTTCCATATGCTTTTCCCGTTGGCGGATGGTTTGGCGTTTGCCTTCCCAGTAACGCTTGTCGCGTACAATGTCCTGAAGATATTTGTCTGCGTTGATATATTCACTTCCTACAATTTCAGAAGCATCGGCAATGACATCTTCCGGCAGACCGATTTTACGGGCAATTTCTACGGCGAATGAACTTCCCGGATTTCCGATTTGCAGTTGGAAAAGCGCTTGCATCAGATGGCGGTCATAAAGCATAGCTCCATTCACTACTCCTTCATGGTCTTCGGCAAAATGCTTCAGATTCTGATAGTGAGTGGTGATGACTCCGAATGTCCGCTTCTGATTGAAACGTTTCAATACAGCTTCGGCGATGGCGCCGCCAATCTGTGGTTCCGTACCACCACCAAACTCGTCAATCAGGATGAGGCTGCGTTCGTTGCAGTTCTTCATCATAATCTTCATATTGGTCAGGTGGGAAGAGTAAGTACTCAGGTCGTCTTCGATGGACTGTTCATCACCGATATCAATAAAGATGCTGCTGAATATACCTGCATGACTGCGTTCGTGCAGAGGAATCAACATACCGCATTGCAACATATATTGTAGTAACCCGACTGTTTTCAGACAGACAGATTTACCGCCGGCATTCGGGCCGGATATAATAAGAATACGCTGCTTCTGATTAAGTTCCATATCCAGCGGTACGACTTTCTTGCCATGCTTGGCTAATGAAAGTTGCAGTAGCGGATGCACAGCCATCGTCCAATCCAGCAGTTGTTCATTTTCTACAGAAGGTTTCAGGCTATTCGTTTGTATCGCAAAATAACTTTTCGCACGGATAAAGTCAATCTCTGCCAGGAACTCATACGACTGAAGAATTTCCGGAATAGACGGGCGGAGTATATTTGAAAACTCGGTGAGGATACGGATAATCTCGCGTCGTTCGTCCCCTTCGAGTTCGCGGATACGGTTATTGGCTTCTACGACTTCGGCGGGTTCTATAAATACAGTCTTTCCACTGGCGGATTCGTCATGTACGATTCCTTTGATTTTCCGTTTCAGTCCCGGGGCGACGGGGATTACCAGGCGACCGTCACGCATAGTGGGAGCCACGTCTTTATCTACATATCCTTCGGACTGTGCACTACGCAGAATGCTGTTCAAAGAGCGTGAAATACTTCCCATTGTGCTGGCAAGCTCACGGCGTATGCGAGCTAACTCAGTAGAAGCGTTATCCTTGATTTTACCATATTTATTAAGGATACCGTCAATCTTCCCGATTAGTTGCGGGAATACGGCAATATCTCCCGCCAGTCTTTTCAGGCTAGGGTAGGGGGCATCGTTTTCTTCTTCATCTTCACTCCGGTGCAGAAAACGTACGATGTCTCGAATGGTTTCTAATGAACGCCGCAGGTCAAACAGCTCCTGTTCGTCCAGGTACATGCCTTCTATCCGTACACGTTTCAGCGACGGGCGGACATCAAAGAAGAACTGGTCGGGAAATCCGTCCTCTTCCTGAATGATGCGGACAAACTCGGTTACCTGATTTAATTGCTCTTCTACTTCTTCAAATTGTTCGGAAAAGGTCATATCCATCACCCGCTCTTCACCTAAAGTGCTGAGACATTTGTCTTTCAGTAACTGCCTGATCTGGTCGAATCCTATCTTTTGCTCAAAATTTTGAGGGTATATCATATCTTTGTTCTTACTAATGGACTGCAAAAATACGATTAATTCGCGAAAAAAATATCAGAATGTTTGCAGATTTAAAAATGATTCGTACCTTTGCACCGCTTTCAACGGAAAGCACTTCTGATAAAGGAGTTTTGGAGAGGTGGCAGAGTGGTCGATTGCGGCGGTCTTGAAAACCGTTGTA
>OGJZ01000738.1_pt1 | contig 35698 bp, 38 predicted proteins | sample 1572321 | NCBI WGS metagenome assembly OGJZ01 (sample SAMEA2582086, study PRJEB24529) | metagenome | biome: Human gut stool | place: China | collected 2011 | reverse complement strand
TATATAGGAGGTAGCTCTCCTACATATATATTTTTTCTTTACTTAGGAGGTTTTATTATGAAACGAAAAAAGAAAATTCATTCTGGTGTTTGTATTACTGATGAACGTATTGTATGTGTAACAGGTCATATTGAAAATAAGACTTTAGTTCTCACAGATGCACTAGAAATGAAACGAAGTAGTACTATTGATGAAGATATTACTAAATTTATTGAAACCCATGATTTAGATGAGGGGGCATATAGCATCGTATCTGATATAGAAACACAAATGCATTTAGCACAATATGACCCACATGATTTTGATATGCAAGAATTTATTAAAAATGATGTAGAAGAATATTTCAATTTTGAGGGTGATAGTTTCCAAATGGATGCGTGTCGCAGAGAATATCCAAGACATCATTATCATATGTTTATGGTAGCCGTAGAACGCCATTCATTAGAATTATTAAAGCAAGGTATACGAGATACATATGCTCCAGTCGATGTTATCGACTTCTGGCCTATTCCCTCTACATATGCTTTAAATCATAGAAGTGGAACAATAACAGGTGTAGTAGAAAATAAACATATGCACTTATGGGCTTGGTGGCAAGATATTTGTGTAGCGGAACGTATTGTACCGATTACACGAAGTGATGTAGAAAAAGCTATATTTGAAATGGGGGAAATAATCAAAACATATGGAAAAGAGTTAAAAAGTATTAAATTATATGGATTAGAAACATTATCCAATGCTGAACGAATGGCGATGGAAGATACAATCCAAGAACATGGAGAAACAGAATATATTCCATTATTATTCTTAGGACGAGCAAGGAATCGTTGTAAACTAGGAGAAATAGATTGGGATATGGCAATTGGTATGGTTGCTAGAGGTCTTAAATGGATTGGCTTAGGTTGGTAATAGAAAGAGGGCATAGCCCTCTTCCTATTTTAAATAGGAGGATATATGATTGAAATAGTAGATATGGAACGAAGAAATAATATAGTATACGTACATTGTAAGGTGAGGGGGAATGTAGATAATATACCAATAGAGGAAAATGAGCCTTATAAAGCGGTTGAAGATGCTATATTGGGTTCTACAGAAAAGTTAATAAATAAAGTATAAAGATAAAAACTACCACCTATTTTAGGTGGTAGTTTTTATGTATATGGAACCGACAGACGGACAAACTTCACTATATAGGAGTTTCGTTTGTTGAACCGCTATGCGGACAGCAAAGCTGATAAAGTGGTGCGAATGGCTCAATAGATATGCTGCATGGATCCTCGACCGCCCTGCGAGCATCGGACCCATACAGCTAATATATACTCTGATTAAAACGCACCACAGCCCTGCTGTAGGCAGGGCGTAAACCTTGAAACGTAGTTTATTTGAAAATAAGAGAATGACTATATCTAATTACTTTATCATACTGATTTTAGGATAGTGGCTTATCCGCTATTTATTAACAAGGGCATGTCCTGTTCCTGTTCGTTTGTTTACCTCTTGGAGCATAGAAAAAAGAACAAAAAATATACTGATTTTATAGTTTTATATTGTAATTATGTTGTTTTTATGTTATTATATATATAGGAGGTAGCTCTCCTACATATATATTTTTTCTTTACTTAGGAGGTTTTTATGAAACAAAAACAACAATTCTATTTAAAGGTACATCAATGTATCTATCTTTGTAAGTACGCTTATAATATGTGTACACAATCTATACTATTAAAATTTAGTCTTGCAATATAAGAGGGTGTTGATATGAATGAACAAGAGTTACATGAACAAATACAAATGAATATTCAAAAGGAATTTGATAATCACCCTAATAAAAATGAGATTATCGAACTTATAGAAATGCAAAAACATTTATATGTGTTTAATAATAATATTAAGTCTGAAAACATAAAAGAAAAAGCAAAAGAGTTTTTTGAATTAATAGATGCAGATATACAAAATCATATAGAAAAAATTTTTAAATCTGTATTTTCTAAATTAGTAAATAAGAATAATAAATCTACTAATTAATCAAATATTCTTTAATTATCTATATGTAGGAGGTAAATTATGATTTATCTGATTAGTATTAGTATTGGTTTATTAATCATACGATTAATAGAGCGAGTAAAAATTTTTTATAAGGAGGAGGTTTAAAGATGAGATTAAACTAATTCGCATATAGAATATGGTAATAATTCCCCTCTGTTCATTGGGCAGAGGGGAGTATTATTTTTATTTGCCCGCAAAGCAGACTGCTATGCCGAGATAACCGCAAAGCGGACGATCTACACCCATTGATAGTTTCGATCGTAAAACTGCTTCGCAGACGGCTACGCCGATATAACCGCCCTGCGGACGAACTACACAATATAATTGTTCCGTTCGATAATTGATAAAATGTAATATATACAAGAATAATCATATCTAATTACCCTATCATACTGCTTTTAGGGTGGTGGTTTGACCGCTTTTATTGACAAAGAAATGTCCTGTTCCTGTTCGTTTGGTTACCTCTTGGAGTATAGAAAATAATTATGTTGTATTTATATTGTAATCATGTTATAATATAATTATAAATCTAGTATTTTATGGAGGTTTTAGTATGGAAATTACACCAACGTTAGACTCTTTTGATAATAATAAAGAATTAACAAAAGGAAATAAATTAGGTAAAGCGTTACCAGATAATTTTGAAGATCATCAAGACAAAGATAAGTCTAAAAAAGAAGTAAAAAGATTTTATACTGGATATGGAAGATAAACAAAATTATTAAAAGCTGACTTGATTTACTAGGAGGATAATAAACAAAATTTAATGAAACGAACATTCGTCCAAAGAAATTCAAAACAGAAATTAAAGAAACATGGAATGGTACATATTGAGTATGGAATATTAAGACCAGTTCGATAAAAAAGTAAGACATAAGATTAATTAAAGGAGATACAAAATGAAATATTGTATTGGATTTAGAAACGTAAAAGAAGCACATCAAAAAAGATTCACAAAAACATTTAGAGAAAATGGTGATATTCAAAAGTTATGTGAAAAATTAAATTGTAGATTGTTAAAAGACGTAATTGGTAATCATACATTCTTAACAATAGTTGGAAATTATACTATTAAATAATTAATTAAAGAAGATACAAAATAAAAACAAAGCCTTGTTGTTGATAACATAATTAACAAGGCTTTTTTATAAGGGGGGACAAAAACATTATATATAACTAAAGACAATGATTAAGGAGAATATATTGAAAAACAAAGATACAATAAAAGAAATGTTTATAGATGAATTTCCAAAACCACTTGAGATAGCAAAAAAATATTTGGATTATATGATAATTTTACTAGTAGTAGAAGTTATTTTGTTTCTATTAACAATCTATTTATGGGTATATTGTCGTGATAATTATATGGCAATAGCTCCTGCAGTTATGAGTTTAGTATTTCATATATTTACTACATGTCATATTAAAAAAACATTAAGTATAAGTACAGAATATTTCTTTATGTGTATAGTAGAGAAATATGATCATAATAACGATATTGATATTACAAACGATTCAACGTATGATGACTTTGCCAAAAATGCAAAATTTACTTTAAAAATTATGTGTTTGTTAGTATTAATGGTCTATATACCCTTAATAGTCTTATATATTATTAAATAAAAGAAACGGTTACTGTCATAGTAGCCGTTTTTTATTGTAAAAAAAATATTGTAATTATGTTGTTTTTGTGTTATAATAAAATCAAAGGTTAAGGTTATAATCAATAGTATTTTTACAGGAGGATTTACTTATGAACATGAATTTTTTGATTGGTAATTTAACTGCTGATGCAGAAGTAAAAGAAACATCTAACAAAAAAATTAAGGCTCAATTTACAATTGCGGCCAACACTCAATACGTAACTACAGATGGGGAGGTGAAAGATCAAACTACATTCTTACGAATTGTAGCTTGGGGAAAACTAGCTGAGGCTTGCCGTGGTTTAGCTAAAGGTCAAAAAGTCATGGTGAGCGGAAGGAATTTGGTAGTTAAATACCAAAGTGAGGACGGAATCACTCGGTATTATCCACAAATCGTAGCTGAATTTATCGGTAGCTCTTTATTAAATAATGAGCGAAGTTACTTTGATTATGCTGATGCAGACGCAGACACTTATGATGAAGAAGTACCATTCTAAATAGATAAGCCCCCTCAATAGAGGGGGCTTTCTTATGCTATCAATCTTGCTGAACCGCTATGCGGACAGCTTTGCCGATTTAACCGCTATGCGGACGAACTGCACTTTATAATAGTTTCATTCGTGAACCGTAAAACGGACGGCTACGCCGATATATAACTAGAAAATAATGATAATATCTAATTAACTATCTAGGAAATTCTTTAATTCTGAAATCAGAACCATTTCCAACAAACGCAGGTTTAGGTGACATACCACTTGTTGCTTGTCCTATGTGATGTTCCATATTCGTAATAGCCACGTCAGATGTATCAACCATAGAAGCTTGTGTTTCTAATAGACCGTTTAATTGTTCCTGCTTGGTTTGTAAAACCAGTAGGGCGGATTTTTTTTGTTCCTCACTATATAAACTACTATTAGTTTCCATATCGTTAATCTTTTTAGTTTGCATCGCAATTTCTTGGTTTAATCGTTCAATGTCATTGGCTACAGTAACTGTTTGTTGTCGCTCTACTAAGGCTTGGTTTTGAACACGATCCATTTCATTATGCATAGAATCAAAAAAGTTATCAGATGAACCGTCTAACTTAATTGTATATAGGTCTTTTAGTTCTTTTTTAGCATTATCACTATTAAGCATGCCTTTAGTATAGTTAAGTTTATCAAATAATGATCTGGAGTCTGTCACTACTTTTTGTAAATCTTTTAGATTTGCATTATAGGCTTTTTGTAAATCTTTCAAGTCATTTACTTTCTTGGCAATATCACTTTGTTTTGCCGTTTCGACTTTTTCTTTTATTTCATTAATAAAATCTCTTACATTACCACCATGAAAGTGCCATGCAAAAGCGGTACTGCTAACAACAAAAGTTGTTGTTAGCGTAGCCATAACGTAAATTAATTTCTTTGGTATTTTCATAATCCCACCTAAATATTAAAGCGTAGTGATTCAAAGTAAGAAACACAACGTGTAGATCCTTTTTGTAAGAACCATGAACACATAACAAATGTTCCTGTAAAGATGATTAAATCAGCAACACTATCACCTCTAATAATATTGAATTTACCTAAAGCAGAGATAATCATTGTATAAATAAATACAATAACAACGAGATAGAATAGTTGCGATAGGATAGCACCTAAGAAAGTACCTCCTTTATCATTTACAACTGGTAACATAGATAATGGTAATCCAAGAACACCAATCATGCAATAAATATAGAATATAATTAGATTACGAAGGATAAATAAGCACATTTCAATAGCAAAGATAAGAATAGTAATAATGCAAAGATTATAAATTAGGAATGGTCCTAAATTCATTTTGCTTACTAAATGCCATTTCATATGCATATAGTTTTGTAATGAAAGTGCTAGTTGATTGAATAGTAAATCAAAACTAGTAAAACTTTCACTAGTTACTGGCTTGTCGCTAAAAGCACCTGCTAAAGCCGTTACAGACGGTATACCTAATGTACGGATTATTTCTGGCCAAGCTTTCCAAAGGGCTAAAAATAGTATGATTTTTAACACTTTAGGAATGATAGCCTGCATTGTAAATTCCTCTTCTTCAACACTTACTTTCATACCAAACCACATAAGGTTTAAGATACAAAGCAATACAAGTGTATCAAATGCACTATCAATGAGATTTTGCGTAGCCGTAATGATTACATTCATAATCTTTTCAGCGATCTTATTAAATGCTTTATATGGAGCAAAGAATCCTTGATAATTAATATCTATACCTGGTATAGCTTTTAAGAAGAAGTTTTTAACGCCTGTTAATGGTGTTTTTGTGTTAGTTCCACTACCGTCTAATTTCCAACCGCCTGCTTCTAAAATCGCTCTAGGATTATCGAATGGGTTAGGATTGTAGGAATCATCTAGACCGTATGAATCAGGACGCCATTCAGCGTGAACGTGTACACCAGTACTTTTACCAGTACTACCTGCATGAGCTACAATCTGTCCTACTGAAACATGTTCACCTTCCATAACGGTAACGTCTGAATTATGACCGAGTCGAAAGATACCAGGGTAGTTATCCATTTTAATGACAACAGATATACCATAGTTATCGCCATAATCACCTGCCCAAATGACAGTACCAGATACAGGTGAATCTATGTCATCACCTTCTTCTATACCGCCAACATCAAGCCCTGCATGTTCTTCATAGTTTACACCGTCAGTTGGATCTATACGACCCCCTGGTTCAGATGTAACGACACCACTTAATGCAAATACTTGTGAATGAAAGGCACTTGCGAAGAGTAATGTGAACGTGATACAACATAAATATATAATTTTTTTTAGATTTAGCAAAAGGTCATCACTCTCCAATTTGTAATACGAAAAATCAAATTTGTAATACAATTTTAGGTTTGATATAATTATACTATGAAACATAAAAAGAAAACAGCAGTAAAACAAGGGATTACAATACGGTTTTCCTTAGAAGATATACAGCGAATTCAAGACGCTTCTAAAAAACAAGATATATCTGTTTCAAAATATATCAGAGAATGCGTTTTATTAGCCCTAGACGGCAATTTAAATGTAGTTAGGTATAAACATATACTAGATACAATAAAAAGCCTTCAGGGATTAAATAATGAAGAAAAATAGAAAGGGTAGAATCATATGAAATTAATTAAAACAGTACTATTAATTATTATGACAATGGTATCGTTAGTATTGGTAGTTGGTTGTGGTAGCAATACTGCTTCCTCTATTTCTAATTTAGAAGGTACATACCAAACAAAGTTCATAGATAAAAAAGATGGATCTAAGATTTTAGAAGTTGCAACAATTAAAAAAATATCAAATACATCATATGAAATTACTATATATTATTTTAATGATGCAAGAGATACTAGTAAGCGTGAGCCTAATTATACTGCACCGCAATGGAATGGTAAGGTTAGATTTTTTGAAACAAGACAATATATAGCTACATTAAATAAAGATACATTACAAAGTAATAGTGAACGAGCGACATATACTATTACTAATGAGGGCGAATATCCATTAAGGAATCATGAGAGTATTGATTTAAGCTTAAAAAAAGTATCTGATAAAATCCAAACATTTGAAGAATTTAGTCCAGTACCTGTGAATGAATTAGTTAAATAAATGAAAGTACCGACACTCTGTTGAGTATCGGTACTTTTTTATTATTTCTTAGAACCTTGTCTAGATACTCTACGATATAAAGACGAACCTAATTTATTTTTTAAATTAGTTGGTTTAGTGTCAGCATCTATACCAGATGCTCGCAATACTTTTCGTGTACCAGAACGACCTGCACCGCCTAATACTCTACCTGCGGTCTTGCCTGCTGTACCTACGACTTTACCACCGACACCAGATGCTAAACTAACAGCACGTCCACCAATCATAGATCCTAAATTTTGACCGCTAGAAATAACTGCCCCAGATACAATACCTGATGCAATAGCCGTCGCTTGCTTCATCAATAAGGAAATTAAGATAATACAGATTGTTTCTGTAATGATAGTGGCTAACATTGTTGTATTTTCGCCAACTCCTGCTTTGCTATTCGTATCACCTATTGTAAAGAAAGACGAAGATAGGACTGAATCGATCATTGAAAAGAAGAATGTAGTAACCATTAGCTTTACAAATAATCCTACGAATCCGTCAAAGGCTTTACCGCCGATTGATTTTGTGTAGTTTAAGATATGGAATGGGGCTAATACCAATAATAACGCTCCTACAATGGTAAATTCAGCCATTGCAGAGAACATTTCATAAGTAATAAAGAAAATAGCTCCGATAGCAAATAAGCAGGCTACAATAGCTAAAATCAATATTACAAACGATTCAGATGTAAGTGATAAAGCACTTACCGCATTACCAATGGTAGTAAACATATTACCAACATGTTTCGTTAAAAATGAGCCTACATCAGCGACACCTTGTCCACCACCACCAATTTTACCAAGCATACCTGCTGTTGTTTGGAGCATGTTCACAAAATCAGACCAATTTTTTATTAAAGTACCTAGAAATAAAAAGTGGAGTGCTTTTATAATTAAATTATTTAAGTTATATCGCCCACTAGGAAAATATAACTCCCAATTTGTCATAACAGAAATAATACACAATGATGTTAATAATACAATCATTGGTTCTTGTAATTGGTGAATGGCTGTTGATGAATAGTTTGCAATAGTATCACTAATTGTTTTAAAAAACTGGGAAAAGGTTTCATTATTAAAGTTCATAGATTCACCACCTATTTTAGTTTAATAATATTCAAATCATTATATTTGATTTCTTGACTAGACATAGCTTGACCTGCTGTTTGGAAGTCGTTCGCTGCCTTTTGATTCATCGCTGTAGCACCTTTTTTTTCTAGATTTTCTAGCTCTGAACGATACGTAGCTTGTTTAGTTTGGATCGCTTGAATTTCTGCTCGAGCGGTAGAAATTTTATTTTGCTCTGTTAAAATTGCATTTTGCAATTTGGCTTGTGCATATTGTCCTTGTGCGGTAGGTAATAATTCTTGATACCTGCGGATAGCCTCTTCATGTTTAGCTATTTCTGCTTGTTTAGCGTTAATTAAAGTCGTTGCTTCTTGGTTGAGTTGTGTGTATTTAGCACGATTTTGTTCAATCATACCGCCTACTTGGGCGTATGTCATATTGTCAAAATCGAGATTTTCAAAATTTTGGAAGTTTTCTTTAAAAGCTGTAACTGAATCTTTTGTTCCGTTAAATAAAGAACTCATATTACCTTTTACACTAGAATATTGTTTGCGTAAGGCATCGATATCATCAGTAATAGGTTTAATATGCTTTAAACTCAGGTCCTGCATATTCTTTTTTTGCAGTTCTATTTGTGTTTGTAGCTTTTCAATTGTTTCAGTCGCTTTTTTGATTTGCTTAACAATTTGTGCATATACTTTAGAATCATGTACGGCATAATAAGCATTTGCTTGCGATACTACAAAACCTGTTACAGTAACCGCCCCAAAGACGGTTACTGCTATTATTTTAGTTTTTTTATCATTTTTTAGTTTATTCAGAAGGTCAAGAGGTAGTGACATAATTACTACTCCTTTCTTACGATACACCTTGATATTTGAGCCATTTATCTATAAATTCATCGGTACTTGATACAGATTTAAAAAATTCTTTTGCGGTGTTTTGATCTTTTACGCTTGTGGCGGTAACAAAAGCACCTTCATAGCTTTTTTTATCATAGTTCTCTCTAAGACCTAATCTAAAAATTCTAGAACCTAATTGTGATTTATAGAAATAATCTTCTTTAGCCTCTAAATTAGCTACAATTTCAATTTCTGTAGGATTTAATCCGAAACGTTCATATAACTCTCGAGATACATCGTTCATCGTTGGATTCGCTAAGAAAATTTTTGTTTGCATGTTATTAGATAGCAAAGGCACGATATCAGGTGTGAAATCATCTAAATTTTGTGTTGCCATAATAACAGAAGCATTGAATTTCCGTAGTGTACGAATGTAACTAATGATACGATTTAAAAACTCTGCATGGTTTAAAAACGCCCAACATTCATCAAGTACGATCATAGTTGGTGGTATTTTAGCGTTAGCTTGTGCATCTTTTTCCGAGTACCCTTGTTTTTTAAGTTCCTCTACAGCTAGATTAAACTCACTACTTAATTTACGTTGTATTCTATGGAATAAATAGTCAACAACAGTACCTGCAATGGTAGGATTTTGTAACAATCGTTCCATTTCAAATACTTGCCAACGACCTTGTCCGAGTTTATCTTCATTGGCATCAAATAAATTACCATACAAACCTTGTTGTAGTTGTGATTCACCAACGTCAGCGATTGTTAAATTGTGAAGAACACGTCTCCACATTTCATTTTGAACACGCCTTCTTAAAATAGAAAGCGTTTTATCGCGATCGTCAATGTATCTAGATTCAATCAATGCTTTCTCTAAATCCCGTTTGTCTACGTTGGTTACTTCTTCACCAATGGATTTAGCATAGGTAGATAGCCATTCTAACACCCATTCAACTTCTGAATGGTCGTGTATTTCGGCTAGAGGTTTAAAAGAAATTGATTTAGTATCTTCTAATAGATTGTAATGATTACCACCCATGGCTAGTGTAGTCACTAGGGAAGAAGCTCCAATATCAAATGTATAAATCCGACTATTAGGGTATTTCATAAAGTGAGCGGATATTGTATTTAATAATACGGATTTACCAGAGCCAGTTGACCCTACAATAAGAGTATGACCAACGTCCTCTACATGTAGGGATAGGTTAAAAGGGAGACTTTCTTGCGTGGTACATTTTAATAATGGTGGACCGTCTAAATGTTCATTGTAAGATTGACCTTCCCACATAGTCGTAATTGGGGCAAACGCTGTTAATGTTTCTGATGTAGTCAAAAATTTTCTGACATTACTTTGATAACAACTAGGGATTGTACCTAGCCATGCTTTTAATGCTTGTGATCTTTCTACAAATGGATTGAAATTTTTATGACTGAAAATTTCTAAACAAAGCTTAGTGTCTGTTTCTAATTGCTTTTTATCTTCGTTTAAGAGTACAAGAGATACTGTTAAATAACCTAAACCGATAGCATCACGTTCGATGAGTTCAACGGCTTCTACAGCATCTTCTGCATTACTTTGGGAGATTCTGTCAACTTGTGTTGGGTTATCATTACCGCTATTTTGATTTGTGATATCTGCTAATTGTGCAGTTGCTTTTTTTGATGTAAACCAGTTACCGTCTGCAATGCTATTAGCTTCTTTAATTGCTTCTGATTTGCTTAATGCAATATATCTCACAGAGTATCTAAATTCACTTGGTAAATAACGTAATGCATCAAATACATCAGTTGGGATTTCTTCTGGAAGTCCTTTAATACCGATTGTACTAATATATTTGTGACCTAATTTAGGTTCACGACCGCCAACAATTTCAGAATCAGAAATTTGTTGAATGATATAGGAATCAATATCTCCGCTTTGTTTGTGCGGTGTAGCTGAAATTGTACTATGTAAATAGGTAATGGTTTCTTCTTTTGAGAGTGGTTTAATATCATCAAAAATAGAATGGAACATACCGATTAGCATTGCGATTTCATCAAGAAATTCAATTTCTTGATCTTTCATTAATTCGGCATAGTCTTTAACTAATTTATTAAATGTTTCGCTATCTTTGACTGATTTAGGATTTAATGAGGACCAGAAGTCACTCCAAATAGATTTAATTGTCTGAATAACTGTTTCATCACTATCATAAAAGATATTGGATAGTTTAGCTGTTGTTTGTGCAGGTTGGCGATAGATAATTGTTAAATAATATTCAATTCTATATAGGTTGGGTTGCAATCTATCCTTCCTAGTTTCGTCAAATTTAGCTTGTAAGGCGTTTGCATTTGTTGTTTGGATATAATCCTCGTCATGATGCTTAGCCATTTCCCAGTGAAGAATATAGCCCTTTTTTAAGCGTTTTAATACGTTATTAACAGCTTCAAAATAATGCACACCATTATCTTCGGTAAATGTTGTGGTATCTTTGGCTGAAAATTTAAATGTTTTTTGAATTGTGCCATTATTATTAGACACAACTGCGTTTTCTGACATGGTAAACCATGTGACAAGATCTGAAATATAGCCAGTATTTGCCATAAAAACTCCTAATCAATAAAATAATTGTCCTTAGTTTTTAGGTTATCTAATAAGATTTTGAAAAAGAAGTGATCTTGTTCAAATGCAAATTTAACGATAGTCCAAAGGACAAAGAACACACCAAATAATATTTTTGCACCAGTAAAATTAAATCCACCAAATAGAATAGCGGAAATAAAAGATATAAGTGCAATTCCAATTAATAAAGTTTTAGGTATAAAAAGGAATATGATAGGTTTACTCAATGCACGATAAGTATTAAAAACCATATAACCTCCTTTAAAGTTAATGATATAAAGCATATAGGAACTATAAATAGTAAATGGACAGAGAACGGAGGACTGGTGACATTTACTATTTATAGTTTAGGTTCCTTTGGGGAACGTTGGAAAGGGGACTAAAAGCCGTCTGAAATTGCAGCCACAAATGAAACAGCACTTAATGCAAGGCAAATACCACCAACTAATTTACAAATCATAGACATAGAATCACCACGATTATTCATGGCAATACCAACGCCAACGAACATAACACCAATAATACAGAGGTATTTAGCTGTTGTACGCAACTCTTCAATAAGGCTTGCTAAGAAGTTATTCCATGGCAAGGTGAGTGCTCCTGCAGGTTCAAATGGGAAAAGTGTTAAAAACGCTGTCAGAACAGCAAATGTAGTAGTATATATTACATATTTACTAGTGTTGTTGTTTTGGATTGAATTGATTGTTTTTGATTTCAATTTGTTTGATAAATTCATCATTTTTTTCTTTCTCCTGTGTTGCTTTAGCAATACGTTTATTAAGCTCTTCTTCGGTAACGCTAGTTATGATAAATTCTTCATTTTTTTTATCATAACCGTCAACAAAGATAATATCATTAATTATACGATATGTACCTTTATTAGATACAAATTTTTGTATTGAAATGACTGCATGAATCGCATCACCGATTAAACTTCTAGCTAATCGATAATCATTAATTGAATCACTTTCTAACACCAATGATTCAATTCGTCCTAATGTAGATACAGCACTATTGGAGTGAACCGTACAAAAACCTCCTTCATGTCCTGTGTTCCACGCTTTTAACATATCATGAGCGGTATGATCCCTAATTTCACCTACAATAATGCGAGTAGGCGAGAGTCGCATAGAATCTTTTACTAAATCTCTTGCTGATATTTTGACAGAACGATTACCACTTGTGAGAAGGTTTTGTTTGTCATCAACTGGACAAATCAGTTCAGGTAAATCTTCAATCATAATGATACGGTCGTATGGTGTCAGAAGGGCTAGCTCATTTAACACTCCATTTAAAAAAGTAGTTTTACCAGAACCAGTACCACCTGCAACTATAATATTTTTGTGATTTTCAATTAAATACTGAATTGTTTTTCTATATAGAGGCGATAAAAACCCTTTTTGTTCGTATTCATCTAACGTAAAAATACGGACAGGTTTTTTTCTGAGCATAAATGTTGGTTTTTTTACAATCGGTGGATATTCAATTTGAGCCCTTATATTTAATGACTCAATTTCAACAGATAATTTAGGGTGTAATTCGTTAAGTATTTCATCATTAATACCAGAAATAGCCGTACAAATAGTCCTAACTTTATTTTCGTCTAGAGAGTCACCAGTATTTTTTCTTCCATAAATGGTATCAATACGCAATTGATGATCTTCGTTGACGTAAATTTCGTTAACGTCTTTATCAAATACATAACGTAATATATTTATCCCTAAATCTCGTAATAAAGAGGCTATTTTTCTAGGTATATCTTTGTTTGATTTTTCTCTAATTCTAGATAAGATAACATCAACATTAAAATTATCGTTTTTTATTTGTTGTTGAATGACCTCATCATCATTAATGATATTTAGAATATTAGATGAAGCAAATACATTATATATTTCTGATTGCATGATATCGTTTGTCATCATAGGCATTATTCCTCCTCAGTTTGGAGTTCTTCTTTATTATCGTTATTCGATAATTTAGAAGGAATAAGATTTAAAATTTCATTCAAATCTGTTGCTAAATCATATCCTTTTTCCTTTAATCCGTTTACTAGTGCTGTTTTTAATTTTGCATCTAATTTTCGGATTTTTTCTTTTTTACGCATCGCTGCTTTTTGTTCACGCTCTTTTTCTTTTTCGATTGTTTCTAATAACGCTTGAATGTCGTCTTTTACGTTTGTTGTCATGCTGATAATTTCTCCTTATTTAACTCTAATACATTTGATTTCTGACGGCGATCCATGATAGCAAGCATCGTATCACGTCTTACTATAAGCATTTTATTATATGCATCGATTTCTTCTTCATTCTTTGGTTCATCAGGAATGATTGATTTTAAAGAATCAAAATACACTTTATATGCTATATCTGAATTATAAGCTTTTTGATGTAATTCATGATAGAGGTCATGGTTAAGAAAATACTCATCATCTAATTTTGTTTTATCTGTTAAAAAACCTTGACGATGTAGTAAATAAACAAGCATTTTATCTATACTATCTCTTAATCCATGCACCGTCCGATTGATTGTAGCGTGTACATTATCAGTATCGTATGGGATATACCCTTTATCAGCACTAGTTAACTGATTCCTTGTATTAAATGATTCGTTTAATAAGAATTGCAAGCGAATATATGCTTCAAATAGAGGCGTATATTCTTTTTCTTCTTGTTGATTTTTAAATTCAGTAATTAGATTAATGGCATTTGTCATTTGCCCTGATCGCATATAATCTTTTCCTTCATTTGTAAAATCTTTTTCGATGCTATCAAACTCTTCTTTTTGTAAAAACTGAATAGAAGTAAATATAGGCTCTTTATAGATATCAAGAGGGCGTAAACCAATTAAATTATGAGGATCTAACGATTTACCTGTATTAAGCCTCCAAATCATTTCATCATTTAAGAACCATTTGTTTTTAGGTGATTTTACATTGACCGATTTACCGTCATTTGAAATAAAGATTAAAGCATTATTGCCTAACCGTCTTACTTCGGCAGGGTCAATTAATTTACGACCAATTTCAGAAGTAGATACCGTTGTTCTACTAAACCACCCAGACGTTGATGTAGACTCTTGTTTTAGTGTTACATCACCGATTGCTTCTGATGCGAATTTAGCGGTAGTTTCGTCACGAGGCTCTAAGTAAATTTGTGTCTGCATGGAAGTCATATAAGATTTATCGTTATCATAAACCCCTAATACTTGGTCTATACCTTGAGCAATGAGTAAAAATTTTAATCCATAAGAGGCTGAATAGCCTGTAGTTCTAACTAATTCTGTCATTTTACCAAAAGCTGGCCACTCATCAATGAGTAGCAGGCATGGGCGTTGACGTTTGGCTTTTGCCTCATCTTCCATAATGCGAGATGTGATAATTTGGAATATAAAGGAGAATAAATTTTTGACGCGATCCAAATCAGAAGGAGGAACAACTAAGAATAAATCTGTTGGTTTAGATAATCCACGAATATCGCCAATAATAAAATCAGATGTGCATGTATTTTCAACGATAGTTTTACTACTGAACATACTTAATGCTGTGATTGCTGTTGATAATACGGAAGCAAATTCGCCACCCTCTTTAGCAACAAAAGAGGAGAATTTAGTCTTAACAACTGGGTGTAATTTAGGCGTTTTCGCCGATTCTGTTGTTATTGTAGCAATATTACCTACGTTAGATTCATCAATTCTACGGCGAATCATTGGTTGTTCTGATGTTTCGCCGTATACCCACATATCGCAAGGGAAATGTTCAAATTCATTTACAATTCTTAAACATTTTTCTTTGACGTCGAAAATTTCTCCGTCCTCATCAAATCCACCTGTAGATAAAAATTCATATACATGGTACATGTTAGTTTCAATATAACCTTCATCATGTGGCATTAAGTTGTTTTTAGAATTTTCTACTGCATGAGCATATTTTAAATGCACTACAACGCCAGTAATAATATCAATAGCGTTTGATTTCCAATGGGCATCTTTACCTTCTGGAGAACCTACTAACAAGGTAATAACATTACCAACGTCTTTATCTTCGTCTGGCGTACCCCAACGAATTTCATTCAATGGGTTAAAACGAGCTGTAGGGCGTAGATCAGTAGGAGCAAACTCAATTACATTATGACCGAGTACATGCTTTCGATATGGACCTGTTTCACGCAAATTTTCACGTTTTAAATCAGATACAATCATCGAACCCTTCCATTGTAAGCATGTAGGAATAACAATACCAACACCTTTACCTGCTCTAGAAGGGGCAATCATAATAACATGTGTTGGGTTATTATCAACAATGTAATATCGATTTATAAAAAATAGGATTTGGAAAGTAATGAAAATACGGCGAAATGATTTATCATTAATATTTAGGAATGATAAAAAATTATATTTTTTACCGATTTGAGTACATGTTTTTCTAATACTGGATAAAAATTTATGTAAATTTTCATAATCAATTAATCCTGTATACCATGTTCCTAAAATAACTCCTGATAAATCATTAGATTCTTTAGGAGTCATAATAGATTTCATTTTTTTTAAATCGGATAACGTAGCCCATTTAGCGGTACCATGAGATGTGAGTTCTTTATTTGTACCCATATTAATCGCAATAATAATCCCTGCAACGAGGCTAACGAAACAAGTAGATAGATAGGTGTCAAACGGTGCAGAAAATATCTTAGGGGCTTGTTTATGAAATTCTATATACAAATCCATAAAACCCAATGGATTTATATATAGAACTCCTATTTTTGACATACCTTCTGTGAGTGGGGCGGACGTTTTTTTCATTAATAGTGTAATGGCTGTCGTATTCGCTATAAAAAAGCCAATGCACGCAACAATCCCACCAATTATAAAGTTATACACTCATGAAAATCCTTTCTAATACTAAGTGGGGAAGTAGCCACCCTAAATGCAGGGTGGCTATTTTTTAATTATTGTACATACGGTTTTACTCTAATATCTGCATGAAGCATGACATTAAATTGATAACCCTCACGGACTGTTCCTGTTGGTTGAACGGAACTGCTATTTTGTGTAGCAATAGAGGTCATGCCACTAATAGCTTGTGCCATAGCACTTTTTAAAGCAGAATCAGATACTGATTCTGTATATGCACTATTACTATTGTTATTATTATTTGTATGGCTAGAATTATTAGTTGCAGCTCCTGCAAGACCTGCAAAGATAGCACCTGTTAATACGGCTCTAGTTTTCACCCAACTATGCGTAGAATATTTATCTTTTAAGCCAGTTTGACCGAGTCCGTCAATAGCTTCATAGTTAGGGAGCATCACAGAGTTACCATTAGGGAAAATAACACGTTGGAATGCAATATTAATACGTCCGCCATTCATACCCATTGGCTCACCAATTAAACGGCTTCCTGCAGGAATCAGCACATTATTACCAGTTACGCTATCATATACATCTTGTCTAACAACGGCTGTCACTACGCTGTTACTGTTATCAGATGTTACCTTTGTAATTAATGTAGCAGGAATAACCGTACCTGCTTGTAATACTTCATCAGCTTTAGCTTGACCGCTAAAACTATTAGTACTAGTAGAATTATAGCGATCATAGGTATTTTGACCGCCATAATAATTGGTTGTATCTGATGCAAATGCCATAGAAGAAGTAGCAATAGCAAGCATTGCTACAAGTAATGTTTTCTTTAATTTCATAGTATATCCTTCCTATCGTTGAGAACCAACAACAGTAATGTAACCGTCATTAGTGCTGTTATTGTAGCTGTTATTTACAGAATTATTGTAACTTCCATTAGTGGATCCATTAGAAGATTGACCTGTGCTTTCTCTCCACATATCAGATAAAGTTCTAGTTCCTTCTTGTTCTGGAGCATTAGATCCTTTATTGCTACCAAAACTAAAGAAAATATCAGAATTATTAGCTTGCTTTTCAGCTTGTTCCGCCTGAGCTTCTTCTTGTGCTTTTTTCGCTAATTCTGCTGTACGTCTTTGCATTTCTGCTTGTTGTTCTGGCGTAATTTGTTGTGGTTGTGGTTGTGGTGTAGGCTGAGGTGTTAACTGATGTGAATGATTGTGATTATGTTCTTCTTGAAACTTTTCATCATTTGCTAAGCGATTAGCTTTATCATCAGCTGTTATTTTATTTTTATTTACAGATTCTTCCGTTCTAGTCGTTGGTTTTGATTCTTGTGAGTCACCACCAAACCATAAATAACCAATACCGACAATAAGAATAGCGACAACAACACCAACTACCTTTTTATTTAATTTCTTTGGTTCCTCTGGGGTAGGTTCCAAATCAAGTTTAGTATCTGCCATAGGTTTTCTCCTTAATACTGATAACGTGTTAAAACTATAAGATTAATAAATTGCTATACATGTAATAAACTAGGATAGTTTATTACATGTATTAATTTATTAATGATTTCGCCTTGGGGCGAATTAAAAGTGGGGAAGAGGGCGGTTATTTTGTGCCTTCTTGAATTCGATTAATTTTAATTTGAATATCTTGGGCTTCTTGTTCGTCCTTTGTTTTTTGTGTTGGTGTTGCTTTACTTTGACTGCCGATACCTAAATCCGCTTGTAATTGAGCGATTTGTTGATCGATTTCTTTAGTATCAGGTTTCATAGAAGCCTGATTAAGTTCAGCCATAGTATTCAAATTTGAGCGATACATTCGCTCTTTCAATGGCACAAAGTTTTCTTGTACAGCAACTGTACTAGGTGTATTAGTTAGCGTTTTTGCTAATTCAACTACATCTACAGGTTTATTATTGAGTTGTTTGTTAATTTTTCCGTTATCTGCTTTTTTGTTTTCTGTTTTTCGTTTTACTTCAATCCAAGAATTTTTACTGAATTGGATTTTAAATTTTTGACCGACTTTATCAATTTCAATAAATTCACCTTTTAGACGATAATTTAATAATTGTGGTTTATTAGCATCGTCAATTTGATAGAAAGTCGGGAAATTATTTTTATTTTCCCTGCGTAACTCAATGTATGTTTTTGTTCCGTCATCAAAAATCTTAGTTGGAACATATTGCTCATTTACGTTATGAGCTTTCATAGTATAAGTTTGAGTGAATTTAGTATTGCTTAGTTGATTTAACTTATTGTTGAATGCAACTAATCTAGAACGTTCTTCTTCTTCTTTACGCATTCTATCTTGTTTATCTAGTTCTGGGTATTCCCAAAGAATGACATATTCACCATCATCTCTTGTTGAATTTACAATTAATCGATACACACGTTGATTAGTATTAATGATAAAGTTTGTTTTTAAATTATTGGTTACAGGTTTTACATATACATGTTGTATACCTGCAACCATATCTTTATCAACTTTAAATCTTACATTATCGCCAGTTGCGATTTTTTGTACAACTTCATCTCCACGAAGTTGAATATCTGTAACACGACCAACTTGCGTATTAATTTCAAATTGAGTCCAAGGATTATATGTATATACATGAGCCGTCTGGTCTGTATATGTGGGATAGTATACCACGCCTTCTTCTGCGAAAACTGGACTAGTCATTGTACTAGTAGCAATCATTGCTACTAGTAATGATGTTTTAAATTTTATATTCATGATCTATCTCCTTAATGTTGGTGTTGTTGAGTTGTTGATTGTTGTGTTTGTACATTTTGTTGTGGATTCGTTTGTTGTGGTTGTGGGGTAGGTTGAGGTGTTGGCTCTTTAGATACAGAAGCTTTTTCGTCAACAACTCCCTCATCTGAAATTTGGAAGTCCTTAACGAACAAACCCATAGGATTTGATACTAGTAATTCTTTATCTGATACACTTTCTTGTTTTAAAGTGAATACACCTGAATATGCTCTAACAATTGGCTTCCCTTGTCCTCCAGATGTTGTTTCTTCTTGCCACCTAACTGAATAAGAATCTTTAGAATCTGGAACAGCTGTTACAGATAAAATTTTAATATAGTTTCGTTTTCCTTCTTCTATATTTTTTTTGATAGTCGGTAAGTATAATTCTTTATATTTGTTTGCGGATTCCTCCGTAAACATGTGTGCTGTTCTATTAAAGTTTTCGTTTAATAGTTTTTTATCAGCAGGGATAGAACGAATACCTTCGACAAAGCGAGATAGAAAATATGCTTTAATACTATCTGTTGCTTTCATTGAGGTTTCCTCTAGTGAGCCAAGTGACTTAACATATCCTGTTTGTTCGTCAACTTGTACTACATAAGGAATAAAAGTAGATCGAGTAGAAACGTATACTAGACCAATTACAGATACAAGACTAATTACGGCAGATGCAAAAGCGATTCGTTGCCATTTTTGAATCTGTATAGATTGGGCTACGTTAATATTTGCATTAATATCTGGTCCACGACCGATATTTGATGCAATTGTGTTTTCATTTTTTGACATTGAAACCCTCCTTATCAAAATCCAGTTTTCTTTATGGTTAAATTATATCATTTCCCCCCACAGAAAACAATAGACAATTACTGGGTTAGATGATAGAATTAAAATGTAAAATTACAAATAAGACTGGAAGTCTTAGTAGGAATTTTAAAACGCGACCTTGTCGCGATAGATAAAATCTGGCTTTAGACCAGATTTTTAAAAAACTAGGAATGCCCACTTACACAAGTCAAAATTTTATATCTAAATATAGGATTTATCTATAAAATTCAGACTTGTCGTGGGCTTGCTGTTCAGCAAGTTAGAAAATGCGTACCGCATTTTGGTAAAAATGTGCTAAAGCACAAAAAAATAAAGCGTTAAAAATGAACAAAAAATGAAAGGAGGGTAATGCAAATGGCTACATATCATTGCAGTATTAATATTGGATATAGCAATAAAACTATGCCACATCTTGATTATATTAATCGAGAAGGTAAATATAATCATCGTAGCAATGAGTTGGTAACAACTAAGAGTGGTAATATGCCAAAATGGGCAACATCTGCCCGTGAATTTTGGGAAAATGTAGCCGTTAATGATGTACGTTCGTATCGTGAAATTGAATTTGCATTACCTAATGAATTATCTGTTGAAGATCAAGTTCAAATTGTTGAACGCTTTATTAATGAGGTTATTCCAAATAACCCATATTCTTATGCTATCCATGAAGTGGATAGTAAAATTCACGGAATTAAAAATCCTCATGTTCATATCGTTTTTTCTGAACGATTAAATGAAAAACGAATTGAAGATTTTACTAAAGAAGAATACTTTAAGCAAAAAGGGCGTAGCCGTAATGGTGAAATTATCGGCGGAGCATCTAAAGATCGTTCTTGGGCAGGAAATAGAAGCACTTCTAAATATTATGAAGTGCGAGAAATTGTTGCTGATGTAATTAATGAAAAATACAAAGAAAATGGTATCAATAAACAAATTTCTGCTAAAAGTTTAAAAGCTCAAAAACAAGAACTTTATAAATCTGGTAAAGTCGAAGGGCAAGACCTTCCAGATAATGTATTACCTTACATTCCGAGAAAAACATTTCATCAGTATGTTAATGTAATGACGAAAATTATTAATTCTGCAACAGAAGAAATAACAGGTATTCCAGCAATTATTGAAGAGCGAATATCTGCTGAACGAGAGCGGATATTAAACCGCATTCTTGAAGAAAAAATTGCTGATATAGATAAGGCAAAAGAGCCTACACAGGAACATAGAGATTATATGTTCCACGTTGTATCTAAAGAGGCTCAAAACCTTATTCGTGTAGCGAAAAATCCTGTTGATTTTTTTGCTAATAAATTAATTAAAACGCAACAAATTCATGTGCCAAAAGGTGTAGAACCGCCTAGTGAACTTACAAGAATGTTAGCGTATGATACTGAATTAAAAGAACAAGAAAACTTTTTAACAAATGTTAAGGATAAATCGTTATTACTTGCAGATTTACAACTCCAACATGATGCCCTACTTAAACATGAAGGAGAGCTTAGATCCATACCAGAAGAAGATGATATTATGGCGGTATTATCTTCTGTGGATCGAGAAGAATTATCTAATTATAGTCGTGAATTAGATAACGCCAATAATCGTATTTATGTAGCTGAACATATCTTAAGGTTGCCAATTAAGGAACAGTTACATATGGTACAACAAGGTAGTTTGATGCTTCGTTCTATTTATGAAGCATACTGGACTCCTGAGATACAACAAGAGGCACAACGAAAGCATGATGAAGCGAAAGCTGAACAAGCTAAGTATGCCCCTAGATCTATTGAAGTATATCAAAATGCTTTAATTAATAAGCAAAATGATAATATTTTAAAAGTTCAAACAGAAAAATTACGTAGTAGATATAGCTTATTAAAATATCAGCGTGAAAAAGGTGAAGATACCACAGCCTTATTTTCTGAAATTAAAGCAATTCAAAATCGAATTGATGAAATTCGAAAAGAATATTTAACGCCTGTTATAGAGCAACAAGCGAAAGAACAACGTGACAAGCGTATTGAAAAATATAACAAGCTTGAACCATTTTCCACACGATACTATGTTGAACAATTAATTAATAAAGCTAGTATGGGTGATTATTATATGGTTAAAAATACGCTAGTTAAACTAAATCGTGATGTAAAGAAAATGCTATCTTCTGATGATGTTAAAGATGCTATGACTAGAAGAAAAGATTCTGTACTTGCACAGAGAAATCAATTCTTATCTGAAATTAAAGATCGTTATAGTGATATTGTTTCTAAACGTCAGCAAGAACGTGGCTATGAATTACATAGATTAAAGTTTGCTCAACTTAAAATTGATAGCTTAATGAAAACACTCACTAAGCAAATGACAGACGAACAATTGCAGGCGGTACCTAAAAAACGAGATATTTTAATTAAGCAACACAATATAAAAGATAAGCATACAATGCTTGAAAGTGTTGTGAATCAAACCGTTTTAAATCGATTAAAGAAAATAAAAATCGATGCAGAAAAACCAGATGCTTATTATAAAGATCAAATCATTAATAAGGCATCTGGTGGAGCTTTATTTAAATACCAGAGAATACTTAAATCCAAAGAGTATCTACGCAATTATTTATTGCGTGAAGGAAAACCAACAACAAGCGTTGATAATGATATATTAGCCATGAAACAAGAGATTAAGACTGTATATGAACGGTATACACCGCCTAATATAAAAGAACTTGTTAAACAGGCTAAGATGACAACTGTTGAACAACGAAAAGAAAAAATCAAAACAACACAAAAACAACTTTATAAAGATATTAACAGAAGAGGGGTAACCTCTCATACAAAAGCTGTTGGTAATCATGTGTTAAGAGATTTATCAAATGCACTAAAACCTACTGGACATAATCAAAAAATGGGGCAAGCCCATGCATTTGATCGTGTTGATGATCATGATTGGTGTTAATTCTTTGTTATATGAGGAGGACATATGGAGCTTTATATTACTGAAAAACCTTCTGTAGCTAGAGGACTAGTTGATTATTTTAATAAAAATGGGGCTAATTTTAAGCCCATGGAAGATAAAAAAGGCTATTTTGATGCTAACCAAAAAATTGCCATTTCTTGGTGTTTTGGACATTTAGTGTATTTAGAAAAGCCTTCTACTTATGACGAGAAATGGAAATCATGGAATAAATCAACACTACCGATTATTCCTGAACAATTTCGATTTAAAAAATCTGTCTATAAAGAGGCATCGGCTCAATTTAATAAGTTAAAAGCACTTATTAAAGATGCAACAACTATCATTCATTGCGGAGACCCAGATAGAGAAGGTCAAGTTTTAGTTGATGAAGTGTTAATGCTATGTAAAGCAACTGCAAAGGTAAAACGGCTCCTTTTAAATGCTCTTGATGATAAATCTATTAGTGAAGCATTAGGCAGTATGACAGATAATCAGAAATTCAAAGGACTATCTCTTGCAGGTGATGCTCGAGCATACATTGATTGGCTAATTGGTATGAACTTAACACGATTAGTAACATCAGTTGGACGTGAGAAGAACTTTACTGAAGTTATTCGCATTGGTCGTGTTAAAACACCTGTTTTATCTATGATTATTAATCGTGAATTAGAAATTCAGAATTTTGTTGTAAAACCTATTTGGTCGCTACGTCCTACAATTAATTTAGGAGCTGAAAAACCAGTACAAGTATCATATCCTAAGAAATTTGATACTAAAGAAGAAGCAGAAGCCATTCAAAAACAGATTGAACATAAGCCGTGTAAGCTTATTACATTAGAAGAGAAGCGTGTTGAAGAACCAATAAAAGAACTTTACAACATGGACACGCTTCAAACAGAAGTTAATAAACGATTAGGACTAACTCCAAAAGAAACAGCAAAAATCTTACAATCACTTTATGAAAAGAAACTAACAACATATCCACGTTCTGATTGTAAATATTTACCAGAAGGACAATTAAACGATTGTTATGTTATTTTAGATCATTTAGCACAAGCTAATTTATTTGATGTAGCGATTGTACCGCCAGAAAAAGGTATGATTGAAAAACCAATACCTTTTAATGACAAGAAAATTACAGCTCACCATGCAATTATTCCAACGACTAAACCTTTAACAGAGATTAGTGAACAGGAATTAGCTGTATATAAGATTATTGCCGAAAAATATGTATCTATGTTCATGGATCCATTCACCTATGATAAGACAACGGCTAAGTTTAAAGTTAATGATGATATTACATTGACTTTAAATATAAAGAATGTCGTTAAAGAGGGTTATAAACAACTTTCTTCCTTATCTGTTACCGATAAAGAAGAAACTGATACAGAAGAAAAAGAAATTACAGGTTCTTTTGTATTAGAAGAAGGTAAAATTTACATGGCTGATGCATGTTATGTAAATGAAGGTAAAACTAAACCACCAAAACGCTATACAGCAGGGTCGATTATTCAAGCTATGACAAATATTACAAGTCCTGATCCAGAATTAGCTAAAAAGCTAAAAGAGGTAAAAGGGATTGGTACACCTGCGACAAGGTCTGATATTGTGGACCAATTAATTAAAGATAATTATGTAGCATTACATAAGAAAAATTTAGTACCAACGCAACTTGCGATTGATATGTTTCCTATGTTCCCAAAAGAATTCCAAAATGCTGAATATACAGCACTTATGGAATTGGAATTAGATAAAGTACAAAGCGGAGAACTACAACAACAGGAAGTACTTCAAAATGTAGCTACTTACATTAAGTCCTTGTTAGCTACAAGTGATACGTTAAGTAGCAATGTAAAGGCTCAAGGTTTTACTTGTCCTGTTTGTAAAACAGGTATATTAAAGCGTAAGTATTTTAAATATGATAATGGCGATGAAATCACGTATTATCGTTGTGATAATGAGGCTTGCAAAAAGCAATTACCATGTGATTCTAAAAAGAATCCTATGTATATCAAGTGCGATCAATGTGGTGGACATATTATTGAAAAACACGGTCAGTTTGGTTTTTATTATGGGTGTGGTAATTATCCGAATTGTAAGCATGTTATTAAGTCTAAAGATTGGAATGATTATAAGAAAAAAAATATAGTAAAAGATGCATTTAAATAATGAATAGAGGAGGACTTATTTATGATTATTAAAGGCACAAAATATTATGCTGAAATTGGCGGTATTAATATTTTAGATTTACCAACATATGAAAGTGATGAACAATTTGAAGCTCTAGAGCAGGAAGAAGAGGGTGAAGTGTTCACCCTTGAAGAGGCGATTTTAGATGATTTAGATGTTACAGAATAAGGGAGTGTATATATGGCTATTAAAGGTCAAATCGATTTAGAAACTGGTGAATCTAAACGGACAGGTGGTAAGATTCATCAAAAGCCATACAATTATAGAGATGATCGCAAAGAAGTAGCAACAATATTGGTTGATATGCTTCGCGATGCTAGTAATGGTGATAAAAAATTAGCACCATGGGCAAATGAAATGATTAGTCTTAACCCAAATTATCGTAATACGATTACTGGCACTACTTATAAAGGTGGTAATATCTTTAGAATTGCTATTGGTAATCGCTTGCGTTATCTTAGAAATGCTGAGCTTAAAGCCAATGCAACGCATAACGAAGAGCGTTATAATGCATTAAGTCAAAAAAATAATTTAACACCAAGAGAAGTTGAAGAATTTAAGGTTGTTCAAAGTGAACGAAATGAAAGACTGGCGTTTGCCAATTGGACAGGTAATGATCCAAGATTTGTAACTATGTCAGGTGTTCAAAATATGAATGCTAAACGACCTAAAGACGAGCCAGAAATTCGTATTCGTAAAGGAACTAAAGCTATTGCACGAATTGAATATAATAAGCGTTTTGAATATGGTACTCCAGAGTGGGAAGAAGAAATAAAACGGATTGAAAAGAAAAATCCAAGCAGGGCTCAAATGCTTATTGGTGATAAGCGTGATATATGGATCAACAAGCCTACTAATATTTTTAGTGCAGAATGTTGTGACAATTTTCCACCTCTTGTTGATGAAAAACAACTAACTAAAACAGAAATTCATGAAAATTGTGAAACTATTCTTGTTGGTTCAGAAGCTCCTATTGTATATGACGGAGGCGGTAAAAATTATTATTCTCTTGGTGAAGATACAATTCATCTTACAAGACGAGATTATTTTTTATCTAATGAAGCCTTTTATGCAACGGCCTTACATGAGATTGCACATTCTACAGGCCATGAAGATCGGTTAAATCGAGAATTAGGTAAAAGTTTTGAAACCCTTGAAGAATATGCTCTTGAAGAGTTAAATGCTGAATTTGCAGCCGCCATGTTATCTGAAAAATATGGTTTACCTATGACAGAAGAACGATTAAATAACCATGCTGTGTATTTAAAGTCTTGGGCAGATGCAATTGAAAGTAATCCAAATGTATTAGATGTGGCGATGACAAATGCATCTAAAATTGTAGATTATATTGAGCAAAATATTTACTCTTTAGGTAAAGAGCGTATTCAACAAGAACAAGAAAATAATATTACTAAAGAGCAGAACATAAATATTAATGATGAATCTAACCAGTTTAAACTTGATGATTATGTATTTTCTGAAAATATTAGTTCAAAATTTATAGGACCAACATTACCTGAAAAGTCATATGATGATTATAGTCGTGAAAATCTAGCACGTTTTAACATACCATATGATGTAAATTCATCTAGAAACTTTATTACTAATAGTGAAGATGATTGGATTCATGATAATAATGAATATATTTTTGAATTGGTTAAAATGTATACTGAGGATTTTAAAAGTAAACATAATATAGATAAATTACCTATATCATATTATGAAGCTGTTGAATCTAATGTAACCGATCAATTTATAGACCTTTATTATGCCGAATTTATAAAAGAAGCGGATTCTGATTGGTTTGAAGATTACGGTCGTTTGGGTGAGCAGTATGTAAGTCGTGAAAGATATTATTATGGTGGTGGTAAAGAAGTCAAAAGCTTGGTTACTGATTATTTATTTGATACTCCAGAATTATTTAGTGCTATTAAAACAATGGAAAATTCTATGTTGGGGTATATAAATGAACATGGAACATTAGAAGGATATAGATTTTCTATTGACAACTATACATTTAGTGAAGATTTTAGCGATAAATATGCACAGTATATTACTGGGTTTTCTGATTTTTTGAAAAAGCGATTGGAATTAGAGGTGTTACCAAATAGCTTTTATCAATCAATTGAACAGTTGGCAAAAGAGTTAGAAGTAGAATTAGCTAGTGAGAACGATCATGCTTTAGTAAGTAGCTCATTATTAAAATATTTATCAGATAGAGCTGAAAATATTCATATTGCTAAATTAAGTAATAGAACATATGATAAAGAGTTTTTGAAGTTAGCAGATAGTAATAGATTAACAATAGACAATTATACATTTAATTCTGAATTCAGCTATAAAAATAAACCACAATTTAGAGAATCTATTGAAGATATAAAAACAAGAAGTAAATTAGATGTACTACCAAATAGTTTCTATGAGTCTCTTGAAAAATTAGATGCAATGTTAATTGAAAATAATATTTATATTAATGTTATGAAATATGTTAATGGTAAATATAAGTATTTAAATGATTTAGATAAAGAATATAATCTTGACAGTAATAATAAGGTTATTTCAGAGTTTGATAGAGAAATAAATAAACTACTATCTAATCAACAAGATAAACAGTTGCCAAGCTTAGAAGAAATTAAGACAAGAGATAATTTATCATATGTAACTCCACCGCCAATACCAGAAGCTCCTAAAAAAGAAATTGTGCAAGGTACATCGATAGAAGAAAGACTTGCTAAACTAGCAGAGGAACGCGGTCTTGATTATGCTAAAATACAACGTGCTGTAAAAGAAGAAACGGCTACTTGGACAAAGAATGGTGGCTATCAAGAGCCTGTTATTATAAGTCGTATTCCTGATAAAAAACATTATATTTCTAAAGATAATTTTGATGAAATTTGTCAAAATAGAAAAGAAATAGAAGATAGAATTAATGCTATGGATCCAAAAGATAAAGAATTATGGATTCGTCATGCTAATAATACACTTCAATATCATAAGTTTAATAATGGTAAAGAGTGTAGTTTTAAACAAGCGAAAGTATTAGCAACTTTTGTCGATCAACTGCAATTTGATAGACAAAATAATGCCTATTTATCTCAAGGTGAATGGGGAAAAATTATGGACAATAAACATGGTGGGCGAGAAGATTTCTTTGAGCGAACAAAACATGATTTAGAGTATGCCAAATTTACAGTAGATCGAATTAAAAATACAATTCGTGATAATAAGTTTGCCAATGGTAAAAGTCCTAGCGAAAATCAAATGAAACATATTATTGCTTCAAGAGATCAAATTGGACGGTACATTAATAAACTTGAAAAAGAAAAAAGCAGGACACGATAAATAAATAAGCCCCTACCAAATGTAGGGGCTATTTAGAAAGGATTATCTTATATGGAACATACAAGACCTTTTGATGATGATATGGATTTTAGAAATAATGAATCAGTTGATGATGAATATAACGGAGAGGCACCTGATGATGTTCGTAATAATGAACAGGAAAATCACAATGTGCATCAAGAACTAGTAAAACCAAAAGAGTTAGTAGAAGAACAACAAGAAACTGGTATCAATAATACTAATAATGATGAGTCAGATGAAAACTTAGATTCAGAAGAAGTTGTAGTAGAACGCAAAAATAAAATGCGTGAATTACAAAATTTTATTACCGCTAATGAACATTCAGGTATTGATGCCATTAAAAAAGCTGTTGAAGTTGCTAGACAAGAATTAAAAGAATTAGAACAAGCTGATGCTAATAATGAAAGCCGTAGAATAAATAAAGATATTATTAAAACGGTAAGAACTAAGATTGAAGAGTTGTTACCAAAAGCTATTAACGAAGTTCTTAATGATGCTTTTGATTTGCAAGAAAAGAGAAAGCGAGAAAAAGAAGAGCAAGAACAAAAATTAGAACAGGCTATTACTGACAAACGTAAAGCAATTCAAGATGTGTATGTTATTATGACTGAGGCTAAATCAAATTTACAAAAAAATGTAGATAGTCTTATTAATTACAATAGTATTGTTGCAGATATTTGTAATAATAGTGGCAAATCAGAAAGTCAACGACTCGATGAAATAAAAGCTAAACGGCAAGCCTTGAGTGAAGCTATTGAATTTATTCGTAATAATATAGCATTAATTAATAATTCCATAGATTTAATATCTACGATTGATCCAGTTGTAAATAGTAAACAGGAATAGTGTTATATAAAACAAAAAAGCCACTCATAAGAGTAGCTTTTTCGCTTTGGTGTATTCTTTGTCAAAACAAAGAACATGTTTATCATATTAAATATATGATAGTAAGTCAATATAGAGAGGGTATATATATGAATGTACAAGGCTTAGTGAAATATATGTTGGTAGCAACAATTACAGTTATTCCTACAATTGGTAATGCTCAACTAATTTCTGATTATGTAAGACAATATAATCCAGAACAAGCTGATTATATCGGTTCTGTTATAGAAGATAAAGGAGCTAAGTATAATTTGGATCCACGGTTTTTAGCTTCTATTTTTACTATTGAAAGTCAATTTAATAATAATGCTGTTAGCTCCGCAGGTGCTAGGGGGATTGCACAATTAATGCCTGATACTGCTAGTGGTCTTGGCGTTGATTCTTCAACCATTGAAGGTAATATAGAAGGTGGAGCAAAATATATCCGTGAAATGCTTGATACATACGGCGGTGATTATAGTTTAGCTTTGGCTGCCTATAACGCAGGTCCAGGCAATGTATCAACCTATGTACCGAGTTATACTGCTGATTATGTTAGTTCTGTACAAAGTGTATATAGTGAAATTGGAGGCTATATTAGCCCATATGGAAGTACATATACACCTGCAAGAGATCCTGATAGAACTAAAAAAGAGCAATTGCTTAAATTATTACAATTACGGAAATTAGAGCAATTAAGAGCATATCAAAGTCGAACTAGATAAGGAGAAGAGTTATGTCAGATGAAACGATGCAAGAGAATCAACAATTAGAGGTTCAAAAAGAAGAAAGGGAAATATTAGGTGTTTCTTTTGACGATCAAGAATCTTATGATACTGCTAAAACCATTTTAGAAGCTATTGAAACAAAATTTGAAAGTAAAGTTGATAATAAAGAGTTCGTAGAGCTTCTAAAAAGAGATATGTCAGAATTAAAAGAAAGCACTTTAGATTTTGACTATAAAAATATGGCTGAATTAACTAAACAAAATATTGCAAAAGCTAAATCTTTTGATGATATTAGAATTGTAAGTTCTAAGAACGATTTACACGGTTTAAATAGTAAACTGACAGGAGAGATTAGAACAGGGCGTATATCGCCTGTAATTGAACGAGAATCAGAACAAACAAAAAGCAAAGACCTTGATGAACGCATGCAAGAAATAGACCGTAAATTTGGTAGCAATAGAGAAGGTGCAGGGTTAGTCGGTCTTTCAAAACAAGATCCATTTACAGCCTTTGTAGAAGGCTGTAAGAGTGGATATGATCCAATTCACTATATGGAGGAAAAGCGTCAACGATTAATGGCAATTTACTATTATATAAGTGAAAAAGATGATGCAGGTGTGGTGCGTTCAGAAGATGATGAAAATCGTGTTGAACAAGAGCTAAACGAAAAACATGGTGGTCCTTTAGCTTATTTGAAGGATAAAATTCAACAAGCACAAGATAAATTTGAAAAAGCAATTGGTTTTTCTTATGTAGAATATGGTAAAAACCGTACTTTTAAAGAAAATTTACAGGACATGCAATTTATTCGTGATTCAGATAAGCCAACGAATGATAAAGAAGTTATAAGTCAATTTATAGAGAAAAAAATACAAGAAGCTCCTGTTGATGAGGATTCTCGTATCTATTTATCTAGATTTATACAAGATGCTCAACAAAAAGTGTTATATGATCAGGCAATACGTAATTTAAATGAAAAAGGACAGTACTCTTTAAAAATTATGAACGCTGACCGTGAAATATTGAGCGGTCAATATGCTAATAAGATGACTTCCGAGGAAAAAATGAAGGCACAAGAGCAGGCTAAATCACAAGGATATGTGTTACCAGAGAATAACGATAAAAAAGAGCAGGGTAATAGTAATTCTAAAGGAAAAGATACTAGTATTAAAGACACAAGTCTGAGCCGGTAGGAGGTGTAATTGTGAATACAACACCAGAAACTATTGAAGAATATTTAGTTCATACTATTTATAGTAAACAATATGATTACAAATTATATTGTAAAAATAAAACTACTATTCAATTAATCAATGCCTTGTTTATGCTTGTAACATGCGTTTTATTAGTAATTGCATCAAGGGTTGTAACTCCTATCAATGTATTTCTGATGATTTTAGTTGCATTATCATATATTGTTGGTGAACATTGGTATTATAAAAAATATAATCTTCCCTCTATGCGTGTGTTATACAAACATAGAAAAGCATATAAAAAACAATGGCAAGCATTACATAAAGAATTAGAAGATAGAAATATTACTGAATATGAACTTTTACAAGAATTGAAGGCGGAATTAAGATGCTAAAAAGAGATGAAAATAAGTTTTGTTGGTATAGTAACGGAAAGGTTGGTTTACCCAAAGATAGTATTGAAGAGGCTATACAAGATTATCTTGAAGAGGCTAAAGAAAACGGTTATAGCTTAGATAGTGTAGGAATAGTTAATCCACTCTTTTTAATTCATGAATTATCTGCTAAACGAGCTATTGAGGATGTAATAAACTTTAGTTTGCCACGATTTATGTATGACATCTCATCAGATTATATAGCACAAGATCAGTTATGTATTATAAAAGAGGTACATATTGAAGAGTTAGCTAATGAATTATCTAAAGTATATAACGATTGGGAAAAGCGGTACGGATATAATAATCAATCTTATTTAATATTTACTGATGAAGTAAAAAATTATTATATTGCAGATTATATAAAATAATTAGTTCAATATACTTTATAGAGGTAATAAATATGTTAGTAAAAGATGAAAATAAGTTTTGTTATATTGTTAATAATAAGATAAGTGAACCGAAAGATAGCTTAAAAGAGGCTATACAAGACTATCTTGAAGAGGCTAAAGAAAACGGTTATAGCTTAGATAGTATAGAATTATCTAATCCTTATTTTTTTGTTCCTGAATTATCTGGAAGACGTATTGTTGATAATTTGATATATGATTTCCCTAATATAATGTTTAATGCTTATGATAAATGTATAACAAGACGCTATATACCGCATATGGAACCTAAACATATTGAAGAATTAAGTAGAGAATTATCAAAAATTTATTATGATTGGGAAAAACGCCATGGATATAACAATAAATCATATATAGTATTTACTGAGGATATAAAAATTTACCCTATTAGGTGAATACTAAAAAATAACTGTCTTTATGGCAGTTATTTTTATTAATGTTGAATATGGTAACATATTATGGTAACATATAAATATAAAGTTTACTGATATTAGAAAGGATTAAAAGGTGTAGTATGGAATCGATTACTCTTTCATTAGGATTAATTCCTATATTCTTGTTTGGATTTTTATGTTTAATGCTTTTTGTTGAAGCTGAGGCTAAAGAAAAGCTAATGATGTTAGGTTTATTTATAGTTATTTGTATATCAATTGCTATTATTACATCAGATATACTGCAAAATTTTATTCTATATTTGCGTGACATAGGCTTTATAGATAGTATTTATTGGTATGTGATTATGTTACCTCAGCCTCTAATTTTATTATTGTTAAAGCCGTTAATGAATAGTGTACGTAAGAAATCCATATCAGTAAGAATTATAACAGCATTTATATTTTTATTGCCGTTTTGGATTATTATTTTGATTGCAGTTGGTAATCTATATTTTGGTTTAAGTAAATTATAAAAATGAGGTATATATGACGATACAAGAATTTGAAGTTTTTCATGGGAAAAAATTATATAAAAGTGCTAATAATTGTAGATTAATCATTAACCGATCTATGTTTAATCGATTAGCCGATTTAAACCCTTATGAAAGAAAAAATATTTTTCATAAAATAATTGCGTTCCTGCAGGAGCAGGTAAGTAAAGATCGTACATGGATTAATTCTCATGTCAAAGAAATTCGCATCAATAACAAAGAACTTAATGCGACTATTAGTGCATCTATAAGCGGTGAGGAATATAAGTGGTTATTTACTCATGCAAAGTCGTGTAATTTGTCGGTTGCTAAATTTTTAACAGCTTGTTTATATGCATATTTTGAATTAAAAAAATAACTACTGATAAGGAGTGATATATATGTTTAGTGATACTCTAGTTGAAAATGTTTTTTCACATAGACAAATTAAAGAACAGCTTAGTATTTATGTAGATGATATTAAAACATTAAAAAAAATAGAATCTAATAAAAATAGATGTTCTTTAATTATAATTATTAGTTCTATTATAGGGTACCCTTTAATTTGGTTCATTTTTAATTATTTTGATTATCATATAGGTTTAGTTTGTTTTAGCTTATTTATTATCTCTTTTTTAGTAGCTTTTGATATGTCAAGACAAGCTCAATTAAATACGATTAAGACTATAATATATTCATTTAAACGATATGTAATGTTACACCTATTAGAAGAAAAAAATGTGATTGTTTTTAAAGTACCTATAGATGATTTGGGATATGCTATTGTTACTGATGTATTAGATGAAATATATCAATTTGATCCAACAATATATTTAGTTGAACATATTGAATACACAGATAATAAAAAAATACAATCTATTAAATTAACAAATATCGATTCTGAAAAACTAAAAAAAATTATTAATCTTAATGCACTTGGACACTTTGACTATGCACCTATACTTTGAGGTGGAATTATGAAATTTGAAAAACTTGATTTTGATTACAGTAATTGGTATTTACAAAAAAGAGAAAAAGCAGTAAATGCCATTAAGAATTATTTTGTTAAGAGAGCTGATTTTTATAAAGCTTTATTTATCAAATATGCCAAAATTTGGTATATATTAGTTTTGATAGTATTTGTATTAATGGGATTTATGAAATCTAAATTATTTGTAACCCTATTAATTATTGGGTTTTGTGTTTTTGGATATTTATATCTATACCTCACCAGAAAGAAGCCATTAAAAAGGAAGGAACCTTCAAAAGATGAATAATACAATCGATAAAAATAGTCAAAATTTTACTGATTATACATCAACTAATACAAAATATATAAAGATTATGCTACTGGTATTAATTGTAGAGAGTATTTTATTTACATCTTTGGGAATAATATGGTTTATTCAATATGGTTCTTGGTTGTATATGTTATTAAAACTATTGCCATTGTTTATTATATTAATTGCTACCTATTGGGTTTATATTCGTTCATTAAAAATATTAAAGCAGGTGATACCTAATGCATTACAAGAATTTGATTTAGACGATCCTGTGTATGAAGAAGCTCGATTTAGACTTAGTAAAGATTTTAATAAGTATATAAAATTAATGCTTCTCACATTTGTAGTAATAATTATTGTGTTTTATGGACGTGAAATATATTCATTAGCTTTAAAATGATAACTATACAATAAAAGAGATGATTGTCTATATAGATAGTCATCTCTTTTATTATTAGTTTTGTTTTGTGTTGTTTTTATTTTGTTTTTATGTTATTATATATGTAGGAGGTAGCTCTCCTATATCTATATTTTTTCTTAGGAGGTTATTATGAATGAGTTCTTAGCATTAACATTAGAAAAGTTTCCTTATTTATCGATATTGTTTTATTTATGTATTCCTTCATTGATATTTAGTAGTTGGTGTATTATCTGTAACTATAAAAATAATATAAAGGTAATAAATATATGTGCAATAATTGTGTTTTGCATTTCTGTACTTTTATTTAGTATGTGGGGATTTTTTATTGTAGATCAGGAAAATTATAAAATAAAAAAAGAACAACTAATATACGAACAACACATTAATAATTTTGATACATCTGCATTAATCGGAACACAGGTAATCAAGACTTATAAAACAACTGACGATTTTCATGCATATCAAAATACAGGACTTAAAGCAGGATATAAGATAATTTCTGTTAATCTGAATGATAAAAATACTGTTGAAGTTATATTTGAAAAAATAAAATAATAGGATTAATACAGCTACTATTTTTACGGAGGTTATTATGAGTAAGTTAGGAGATTATATTAAACAACAAAAAGAAAAAGATATTCAAAAATTTTTTGGTGAGA
>OGJZ01000693.1_pt1 | contig 37435 bp, 29 predicted proteins | sample 1572321 | NCBI WGS metagenome assembly OGJZ01 (sample SAMEA2582086, study PRJEB24529) | metagenome | biome: Human gut stool | place: China | collected 2011 | reverse complement strand
TGAGGAAATCACACCAACCCTCAAAGATTGCCGTCTTATCTTCGTTTTGGGAGAGTTGATAGTTGATGTCCTGAAACTGGATGGTCTTTGTGTAGTGGCTGTCCGATATGCGGCAGATTCCGTCCGGCCACATCCGTTCATAAGGGATACTGTCCTGCGCAGATTTTCCTTTTTTGTCCGTGCGGTTAGCGCGGGCAATGGCCGCTTCGATCTGCTTCTTATCGGCGCGGGACAGCTTTTTCTTTGTCTTTACCGGCTGCACAGTTTTTTCCTCGGTTTTTCCGAACATCCGATGCAGCCATTTTTTTATTGCGGTGAACAATGTCATACACCTCCTTATCGAGCATTTCCTGCCGCTTTAATACGGCATAAAAGTTATTGGTCTGGTAGGGACGCTGCTTGGGACGGATCACAGCTACTTTGAGAATGTTGCCCACGATCTTTTCCAGGGGCTGTCCATGCTTTTCGTACATAGCCAGCAGGAAGAAGGGCATCATGACCAGCATCATACACATGGCAGCCATGCTGTTTCCCGCAGGCTCACGGAGCCACAAGAACAGCGGTACACCTACAAGCGCCCCGGCGGTAAAGCAGACCAGCTGCCTTCGTGTCAGATTGAACATGACCTTGGTTTTGACTTTGGTTAAATCTTTGGGTACGGGTACATAAGCCATATTATCCACCTCCTTTATGGGAATGAAATAGAGCTGTCCACTTCATTTCCCCACACATCCCAACCGGGTGTGGATTGACGAGCAAACAGTTCTATGCGCGGGAGATCACCCATCAATGAGACAATGCGTTCTCTGGCTTCCTGCGGTTTTTTTGAATGTTCTTCAATGTGAGAGACAATGACCTGATGAACAGCTGCGTTTATACGCTTGGGATGTCCTTTCGTTGCGAGGATACAAAGTTCCACATTGGAGCGCGTCCAATATCCCATTCCCCAGAACAAGCTATCTGCCTTTCGATTTTGCTTTACCCAAACAAAGCCGACGGTTTTATAGGTAAATCCCCATGCCTTCAGAACTGAGAGACCTTCCAGTAAACATGGAATCGTGACCCATAAAAACAAGGCACAGTCTTTATCCGCCAAGTTGCCTACTGGCAGCGCACAAATATCCTCGATACTCATGGTCGGATAGTGACTTTCTGCACTGCGTCCCAATCCTTTCTTGGAATATACTTTGTAGTTCCATGGCGGGTCTGCGTAAATGATTTGATATTTTTTCATACAGAACCCTCCTTTAGTGCGCCTGAAAGACTGATTTTGCGAGACTGCCGGTTTTGAACAGCGTAAAGCACAGCAGTACGGTGTAGCCCACGCAGCTCCAGATTGCCATGATGATGTCATCTTCCAGAGCGATGTTCTGCACCAGCACAGCATAAATTGCCACGCAGACGATAATGAGAAACGCCTGAAAGCCCAGTGCCAGCAGGGATCGGAGGTAATTCTGTCCCATACCGCCCCATTCTTTGCCCATCATTGCAGCCATTGGAACGGGAGCCACCGAAGTCACAAGGTAGATCTCGATCATACGGCCATAAATAACGATAAAGATACAGATATACAACGCCCACATGGTAATGCCAATAAAGAGGGATTGGAACCACAGTCCGAACAGCGGTCCCAGATCCATTTCCATCAGCCTCGGTTCCAGATCGGTCATAACTGAGGAAATGTCAATGGACGCATCCGAATTGATAATCCCTGCCGCCTGCGCCACCACGCTCTGCGCCATATCAAAGACGCCCATCACGATATTCCATGTGTTTGTGACAATGAGGATGGCGGCAGCTGATTTGAACACCCACTTGAAAATCATCCAGGTATCCACATCATGCAGGTTGTTCTTGTCTGCAATCATCTGGATCAGGTCTACGGTCATCACGATAGCCAGGATCACACCTGCAATCGGCACCATGATGGAGTTTGACAGATTCTCAATCATATTGAAAATACTGCCATTCCATCCCTGTGGGGTCTGTCCTACCTGTACGGATATATCCGCGACCTGTTGGTTTACGCTGTCAAACATCCCCGAAAGGTTGCTCATAATACCGCCCACCAGCATTTCTTTCAGCCAATTTGTCAGGGCTTCAAGTAAGAAATCCATACGGTGTCAACCTCCTTTCCGCCGCCCCCGCAGAGCTGCGGGAGCGGCAAGGATTTCATACGGAGACGCTTAGACAGAGAAAAGCCCGGAGAGCAGAGGTACAAGGACCATGCCGACTACGGCTACACCAGCGCCGGCCATGAGCTGCTTCATGCCCTGAGATTTTGCTTGTGTTTGATAAAGAAGCAATAGAAGTGTAAAATTTTTTGCCGTTCCTATCCGGCACTTAGCTGCTGTGTCGGATAGGTCGGGCATTATTCGTCGGGAAGTTCTACCTTGCCGACAAAGCTGTAATAAATATCAATGTCCTGTCTGCGTGTGCCGTTCTCGTCATAGCTGCACTCATGCACAACGATTTTCTCCACAAACTCACGCAAAAGGGTAGGGGTAAGTTCTTCAAAGCTGGTGTACTTGCGGACAACATTCATAAACTTTTCTGCGTTTACCGTGGCTTCCTGCGCTTTGGAAAGCTCTGCCCGGATAGCGGCGGCTCTCTCTTTCAGTTCTTTCTGCTCGGCTTCATAGTCTGCCGACAGCTCCGTGAAACGCTCGTCTGAAATGCGCCCGGTCACGCTGTCCTCATACAGCCGCTTGAAGATAGCGGATAACTCGCTGATACGCTTCTCGGCGGCTTCCAGCTCCTTTTTCCTTGCGGCGTTCCTGCGCTTGCCCCCGTCCTCGTTCTGCTCGATCAGCAGCTTCATAAACCGGGCTTCGTGCTTCGCTGCATAGCTGGTGACTTTCCGCAGATTGTCGGTCACTCCGGCGGTCAACAGGTCGGTGCGGATAAAGTGCGCCGTACAGTCACGGGTACGCTTCTTGTAGCTCCCGCAGATATAACAATCCTGCTTGCGGGTGGCGTTCTGGTAACGCTGCTGGTAAAGGACGCTGCCGCAGTCGGCACAAAAGAGTATGCCGGAGAATAAGCCCACTTCATCATAGCGGTTCGGGCGTTTGCGCTGCTTGCGTAACTCCTGCACACGCTCCCACATCTGGGTGTCAATGATAGGCTCATGGTGGTTCTCGAAAATCGCCTGTTTCTCAATGGGGTTCTCTACGCTGTGCTTGGTCTTGTAGGACGGCTTCTCCGTCTTGAAGTTTACCAGACAGCCCGTGTACTCCCTGTTTTCAAGGATATGTACCACGGTATTGGTCGCCCACTTGCACTCATAGCCGGGGTGGTAGCGGCGGGTGCTTCCCGTCCGACGGTATTCCAGCGTTCCCGGCGTGGGGATCTCCTGCTCTGTGAGCATACGGGCTATCTTGGTCGGCCCGTTCCCGGCAAGGCACAAGCTGTAAATCTGCCGCACAACAGGGGCGGCTTCCCCGTCAATGATAAAATTTTCGTCCTCGTCCATAAAGTAGCCGTATACGGGTTTGCTCGTGACGGGCTTCCCGCTCATACCCTTAGACCGTTTTACTGCTTTGATTTTCTTGCTCGTATCTCTCACCAGCCATTCGTTAAAAATGTTCCGCAGAGGGGCAAAATCATTGTCGCCCTGTGCGCTGTCCACTCCGTCATTGATAGCGATAAAGCGGACGCCTTTCTGTGGGAAAATCATTTCCGTATACATTCCCACTTGCAGATAGTTTCGCCCTAACCGTGACATATCCTTGACGATAACGGTGCCGACTTTTCCGGCTTCAATGTCCGCAAGCATGGCTTGAAAACCGGGTCTTTGGAAGTTCGCCCCAGAATAACCGTCATCTGTGTACCATTGCAGATTGGAAAAGCCGTTCTGCTTCGCATAGGTTTCAAGAATACGCTTCTGGTTTGAAATAGAATTGCTCTCACCTTGCAGCTCGTCCTCGTGGGATAATCTCGGATAAAGGGCGGTAATAAGGTTTCGGGTGGTCTGTCTTAACATAGTGTCCTCCATTTCCGACAGCCAGCCCCACTATTCCGTATGACTATCATACCACACGCCGGGGCTGGCTGTACAGTCCTTTCTGCTTCTTTACGTCCCGTCAAATTGCCGATTTTTGTGTAGCAGCTTCCGCTTCCAGCACTTTCAGCATTTTATCGGCGGCGGTGGCGGTGGTGTCCTGCTTGAAATAGCCGGAAACGACAAGGACAGAATTACCTATGCGGATTTCCGTCACGCAATCCGGGCGGCGGGTGCTGCGGTCATTCTTTGGGGTGTTGGTCATAGGCGGCTCTCCTTTCTGTTCATCAGCTTTTTCAGTTGTCCCATTTTCTCCTGCGCCGTGGCTTTTCGGAAGTTGCTCCCGGTAAAGCGGACAGGAGAACACATTTCAATCAGACGGTCATAAATGCGGGCGTGGGCGGTGTCCTCCGGGTGCTGCAAGTCCTCCAGCGTGAGATTAGTCGTGACGATCAGCGGCCTGCCGCTGCGGTAACGGCTGTCAATCACGTTGTAGACCTGCTCTAAGCCGTATTCCGTTCCCCGTTCCATTCCAAAATCGTCAAGGATAAGCAGCGGGAAGCTGCAAAGTCGGGAGATATATTCATTCCTGCCCTCAAAGCTGGCGGCAAGGTCACCCAATATCAATGCAAAGTTTGTCATGCACACGGGGATTTCACGCTCCATAAGGGCATTTGCGATACAGCCCGCAAAATAGCTCTTGCCTGTGCCAACGCCGCCCCATAGCAGATAGCCAATGTTGCGCTCTTTCATGGTTTCCCAGTTCTCCACATAGAAATGGGCGTGTTCCATTTGCGGGCACTTGCCGTTGTCGTTCTCAAACGTCCAGCCCTGCATAGCCGGGTCTGTAAAGCCCCGCCGCTTCAACCGCTCGACAGTTTCAAGGTGACTGCGCTGTTTCTCTGCGGCTTCCCGTTCCTCACGCTCTGCCCGCTGGCAGTCACATTCTGCCGGGTGGCGGTCACGCCCCAGCCATGCGGCGGTTTCTTTGGGGAAATAGCCCTCTTTGGGCTTGTGGCACTTCCCGCAGTATAAAAGCCCGTCCTCGCCGGTGTAGTCCTCCGGCTCCGGCGTGGTGTCGGTCATATTCAAAATCATTTCATCAAATCCATTCGTCATAAGCTCTCGCCCTCCTTACAGGTATAATCGGGTATGCCCTTTTTCGGGGCTTTCTTGGCTGCGTCCTCCTGCGCCCACTTGAAAATCGTGGCTGCATGGCTCTTGTATTTCCTCCCGCTGGAAGCGATATGGCAGGATAGGCGGTCAATGTAATACTCCCACTTGCCGGGAAGCTCTGTTTTCAGCCCGTCAAGCTCCGTATCGGAAAGAATGACATTGTGGTATCTGCCATAGGCGGCGGGGGCGGGGTGTCCCGTTTCTAACTCTCTCTCTTTTTCTATTTCTATATCTATCTCTTTCTCTATCTCTATCTCTGGTGGACAAATGTCCGCTCGATATGGTGGACATTTGTCCGCCCCTGTCTGCGGCAGGGCTTTTTGTTCCTGCAAAGCCAGCCGCGCCCTGCGCTTGCGCTCCCCCTCGGTAGAGGACTGGCCGATTAAAAGCTCAATGTTGCTCATGTAGAGTGCGCCGCTTGGCAAAGGCTCCACAAGCCCCAGCTTCATAAAGATTTTCAAAGCTCTCTCTACGGTACCTACCTGCTGGCGGGTAATGGTCGCAATCATCTGGGCGGTGTAGGGGATATTCTCGTCAAGCTGCAATTTCCCGCCGTTTTTCAGCGATTTCAAGTACAGCTTCAAGAGAATGTTGGAATAGATAACGCCGTCCTGCATACTTTCCAGCAGAACGATTGCATCATCGTCAAAATAGCTCTCTTTCAGCTTGAGGTAGTAATATTTGCGGTTATCTGCCATAGGCTGCGTCCTCCTTTTTCCAGCGTTTGGAATAATAGCGAGGGCATAGTATGATAACCGCCCGGAAGCTCTGTTTGCAGTCACGGGTGCAGCCCCGGCATAGGTCGTTGTAAGTGATACGGTTGCGGTGGTTGAGGAAGAAAGACCATTCCAGCCGCCGCTTCTTGCTCATTCTCGGCAATGGTAAGCTCCTTTCTGCCGTTCCTATCGGTGTAGCGGGATAGGGGGCATTTTCTGTATGTTCTCGGTATCATTTTCGGGCTTTTTCTGCCCTGTAAGCCCCGTTTGGAAGTCGGGGAGTATTGCGGTAAGGGTTCATATCATACCTGTATTTTTGTAGGGTTTCGGTATCATTTCGGGGCGGTCTTTAACGCTCCTGTTCACGCTTTTTCTGCTGGCTCGGTGCGCCCCTTAAAATCTGGTCGATATTGCGTCTGACTGTCTGAAGCTCCTGCGCCCGCTGGCGTTTCTCCCGGTAGTCGTTATATCCGGCGTTCTTCTGGACGGTAAGCTGCTCAATCTCCCTTTGCAGGGCTTTGCTGGCTGGCAGCTTGGTTATTCCATGCTCCCGGAAATAACGGGCGGCTGTGTCCGCTATGATAAAATCGCTTTCGTGCTGTTCCCGGTAGGCTCTCCGGGCTTTCTCCGATTTCTGCGCTTTCAGACCGTCACGGGCGGGCTTCGTGCCGATATAGCCCAAAAGGTTGCGCTGCAATTCCTTTTTCTCCCGGATAGCGGCTTCCAGCCCTTTCAGTCCGGCAAGGCTCTCCTGCGTGGCGGTGTTGGCTGCGGAAATGGCAGCGTCCAGCTCGTCCGGGGAAGAAAAGCCATACTGCTGGTAGAGCATGAGGGTAGCCGACATCTGTTTGAGGTTGTGCATGGTCGCCCACTTCTCATAGCCCCGTCCTTTCCCCTCGGCTCGCTTGGCGGCTATGTCTACCATGCGCTGTACAGCGTCATTGTTCGGGGCGTTTTTCGCTTCTTTTTTCGTCCGTAAGCGGTCTTTGATACTGCCGGGGTATTCCGCTATGGCTGCGGGTTTTTCGGCGGCTCTGGCGGCGTTCTGCTCCAAAACGGAGAGGACAGCAGCCCGGTCAAAATCGTCCCCCAGCTTCCGGGCGGTAATTGGCTTCGTCCTGTCCGGCGTGAGGTAACTTAGCCGCCCCCGGCTCTCCTTGACGGTCACACCATGCCGGAGAAGCAGGGCGGCAAACTCATCAAAGCCGGAAGCAGCGGCAAGGGCTTCCCGGATAGTCCGGCGCAGCTTCGCCTTATCCGTTTCAAACTTGGTCTGCCGGGGCGCGATACCGTCCGCAGCAATAGGGGCGTTGGCTCTGTCAAGGGCAGCCTGTCCTTTCTTCTGCGCCCAATACTCACGCTCGGTAATGCGTTCTTTGCTGCCGTTCAAAAGGTCTATCTGGTAAAGCCCCTCGCTGTGGCACATCTCCATGACTTCGGCTTTCAGATAGTTCATAGCTGCGTCCGTACAGCGGTGCTTGCAGCCTGCTTTCCTGTCCGCTGGCCTGTCCATGTGGGGCAGCATGGGAACCTCCGCAATCCGCAGACTGTTAATGACGATATGCACATGGATATTTTCGGTGTGGCTGTGTCCGTCCGGGTGGGTGCAGACAAGGGCCTGGTGTCCGGGGAAATGCTCGGCGCAGAACTTCTCGCCCAGCTCCTGCGCCCGATCAACGGTCAAGCCGTTGTCCGGGCCGTCCCGTGGGTCAAAGCTGATGATGTAGTGGTGGCTCTTTACGTCCTCCCGTTTCTGGTTCTTGCCGTAGCGGAGATTGGAGCGCATACAGGCAACGGCAAAATCCTCCCCGCCACAATTCAGAGAGGATATGCGGTAGTCTACCCTCGGTATGAGCCGCCCGTCTGCGTCAAGGGTGGGCTTCATGGTAAACTCGTCATGCTCGAATGTGAGGTATTTTTCAGCGTCCCCGTAGTTGGCATTTTTAGAGCTGATATGTTTGAGTATCGCCAACGGCTTCACCTACTTTCTGCAAGACTTCAAACTTCAAGGCGGCAAGGTCGGCGGCGGCTCCCCGCACTTCCTTTTCCAGCCCCCGGTAGGGGCTTCCGTATTCGTTCAGGCTCCGGGCAATCTGGTTTAAGTTGCCGCCGATTTTCCCGTACTCTGCCGTGAGCTTGGAGAGGGCGGCAAGCAGCCCGTCATTGACCGGGGAAACGGTGACAATGGGGCGTATGGTCGCTTTCCGTATGGCTTGCCGGATAAACTCGGACTGGCTGATTTCATAAGCCGCCAGCCGCCCGGTGAAGTCGGCGTATTCTTCATCGGTCATGCGGGTCTTTACCACATGACGGCGGTGGGGCGTATTGTATTTCTTTCGCATGGTCTGTGACCTCCTTTCTCGCCCGACAGGGCGCATAGCAGGGTTTGGGGAAGGCACTCCCCAACAAGATTCCCGCAGGGGCAAAAATAAGCGGAGAGCGAATTTTGGCACCTCGGTAGAATCTTGCTCTGAAAAACTCCGGCGTTCCCCGGCTCCCGTCCTTTCCGCTAACAAAACGTTTCAAAAGGGCTTTGCTACCCGCTATTCCGGCTTATCTTGAAAATTTTCCTTTCACTACCTACAACACCACGCAAAGCAAAATGGACGGAGATTTTTAGAATTTCCCCTCTATTCCCTACAACACCACGCAAGCCGGAATAGGCGGACAATGGCAGTATTTTTTTCTTTGATACCCTCTACGGATAAGTAAGGGATTTTGCCAACTGCGGCGGCTATTTTCCCTTTTGTTTTTTCATACTGGGGATTTTCAAAAATGCCAAACAGGAACGAAAAAAAGCAGCAAATCTGTTGAATAGATTTACTGCTTTCTGGTTGCCGGCGAAGCGGCGGTTATTCAGTTGTAGGCGGTAGGGCTATCTCCCAAAGCGGAACTTGAAAATAGCTGTGAGAAGCGTCTGGGTGATGTAGTCCTCTGTATCTTGGTCTACCCGTCCATTCACACGGGCGGCACATTGTATGCGGCGGCGGTAATACTGCAATACAGTTCCCACCGCTTCCGGCTCCCCGCTGGCGGCTTGGACGATTGTTTCATAGGGGAGAAGCCTATTATTTCTCATATGCCATTCCCTCCATTTCCGCTTGGAGCTGCCGTAGGGCTTTTCGGATATGGTAGCCCGCTGTGCTGCGGCTGCGCCCGTACTGTCTGCCAATTTCGTGCTGTGGAATACGCTTGAAAAAGGACAGGTAAATCATTTCCCGCTCCCGTTCGTCCAGCCGTGACAGGGCTTCCGCAAGTAAACCGCTGCTGAAAATGACCGTATCGCCGCAAAGGGTAAGTATGTATTCCTCGTCCGGCTCCGGGGCTTGGAAATATTCATCTGTCGTGCCTAAAGGGTAGTGCTTTTCGTCTGTGAGGTATTCAAGGGATATTTCTCTTTTGTGCTTCCTGCTCCGTGTCCTCGCTGCGTTGATCGTTGCATTTCGGATAACGACTTTGCAAAAGGCATGGAAAGTGTACTCGATATGTTCCCGATATTCTTCTGTACAGGTCATGGAAAATCCCCCTTTCCTCCCAAAAGGGCTGTGGCTGGTTAGTAGTTGCTTTTTATGATAGTAAGGGGCGGCAGCACTTTAGGCTGTCGCTCCTTGACTGCCTAACTGCAAAACCGGGCGGGGCTGTCAACGGCGGGCGAAGCCCGTTCATTTTATCGTTGACTGGCTCGGCTGGTTTTGCTATTTTTCCAGTGCAATTTGTAAATCGTTTGTAAAAATATCATCTCCCGGCGCACAATCATTTTCTACTAAGGTAGTAGCGTAAAAAAGTTCATTGCCCTGTCTTACAAAAATAAGGAATGTGGAATTGGCATATTCTGGTCTGACCCAACCATTTTCGTCCATAGTCATTCCTCCCGCCAATGTCACTTTCGGGGGATTATCAGACTTACACTCGTAATCCATTTGATAAACTTCAAATGTTTTCCCGTTCAAATCTTCATAAGTATACGCAAGTTCTAATAAACCAATTCTCCAATCCGAATACTGCCCAGCTTCCGTTTTTTTGCTTGCAAATTCACTGGCTATCTGTTGTACAATTTCTGGTACATTAATATCTTCTGTGATACTTCCTTGACTGGCTTCCAATTCTTTGTTGGTTACTACGCTTGCATTGCCAGTGTCCGATGCACCATAAGAGAAACTTACTATGGTAGCGTCATTGTATTTCTCAAAAACCGCATAGTATTCTTCTTCTGTAATTACCTTTGTTTCGTCTCCCTTATCCATAGTGTAAGTGGCATTTCCGCTGTCGTCAAATTGCTCAAAAATGCCTTCTGCCAGTTTAAGTGCGCCGGATTCTTCAATTTCAAAACGCTGCATATCGTGACCGGAAGCTGCATAAATACCTGTTTCATCATAAGCGATAGGGTATGCGGTGCCCATGCTTTCTATCGTTCCTATGTTTTTTACTTCTTTGTTTACCAGATAATATACTTCACAATTAAGCGCCGCCTGATTTCCCAGTCCATCATCATACACCTGTGAAGTGACAAGTAAAACAGGCGAAGAAGCGTTCGTATCAACAATCGCAAAAAGTTCATTATCTTCCAGACCGGCGATGGTTTCACCGTAAATAGCAGCATTATCACTACTTTTGTCTCCACACGCACATAAAGAAAAAATTAGCACACATAAAGCGAAACATAAAATAATTTTCTTTGTTTTATACATATTTTTCAGTCTCCTTTTTTCCTTTTTTCAATGGCATAGCTCATGAACAGAATCACTCCTATTGCTCCTGCGATAATGGACGGTATCATCAACCGCATATAATCAACAGGAGCGTTTTCGTATTGTCCCGTAACGATATATCGGTATAACATATATTGGGTGCTAAGTGTAGTGCTTTGCAACGCAACTACATAAGCGAAATTTAATATGCTGACCATAATAAAAATCAAACCGCTGATGAGCAGCAATGTCATTTTTCTGTTATGAAGATTTATTTTCATCAAATCTTCTAAAGTTAATTGTTCGTCATTTTTATTTGCCACGCCTGTTTCTCCTTCCTTTAGCAAATCATCTAATGACACATGAAAAATCCTGCTTATTTTAACGATGCTTTCTAAGTCTGGGGAAGTGCTGTCCGATTCCCATTTAGAAATGGTCTGTCTGGACACGTTAAGTTTTTCCGCTAATTGTTCTTGTGTCATTCCTGAAAGTTTCCTTAATTGGTTGATTTTATTTCCAATTTTCATTTTATACCCTCCTTTGAGAACGATTTTAAAGAATATAAACCATTTTTTCTATCAACACAGCTTTACATTTGCGCTATAAATAATAACATTTATGAAATTGCTCGCTTTTCTGCATTTTTAGCGACCATGTAAAGGTATTTCAAATTATACCATTTAATCTGTTCTTTCTCTACCACAATCATCGAATGCAGGAAGTATGTGACTTGTCCATTTACTGTACGGAATAGTTAGGGTTGCTGTCTATCTCTGGTTTGTTGTTACTTTATCGCACATAAGCATTTGCACCCGGATTATCGTTTCCGTAACCCTCCAGAAGATTGATCACACCCCATACTGCCACACCTGCACCGATTGCGGTTACTACTGTTTTAAGTCCTGTTACTGCTGTTGTAAAAAATGCCATTCAATTTACCTCTTTCTTTTCTTAGATTATTTTTGCTTCTGGACATTGTGTCCAAAGGTTCATGTTTCTTTATTCAGTTGTATTTGAGGAATGCTCCTCCTGCCCGTTTACCTCCCCACAGTCAAAGGCTTCATCCACCTGTGTATTTGGAGTGACTTTCATGTGATGCAGATGCTTCACATATTTCTCAATACCAAAGGCATTTTTCTGGTCATAATCGGACAGCTCCCTGTATCTTTTGTGCTTCGTTATATCAAATTTGTCTGAGAAAAAAGGTCTCACGCCCCTAAGCTGCATGATACATTTTCCGCCGTCCATGACCGCAATCTCATCCTGACTCATAAGCTCTTTTCCGGTTTTCTGGTAATTCAGACCGTAGGACTGGCTTGTACCTCTTGTATCCGAGGTATTGTAAAGGTCAATCGTTTCCTTACCCAGAACTTCTGCCAGCTCTTTGAGCGTAGTCTTTTCCTTCCCACCGAGGAATAGTGTGGTATCACAGTTGCCTTCAATCGTGTCAGCGTTGTCCTTATAAATCGCCTTGAGCTGGGACTTTGACTGCAAAATAATAGAAGCTGATATTTCACGGCTACGGATTGTAGCAATCAGCTTCTCAAACTGTGGAATCTGCCCAATGTTCGCAAACTCATCAAGGAGCATACGCACATGAACCGGGAGTCTCCCGTTATATACATCATCTGCCTTGTCACAAAGCAGGTTAAAGAGTTGGGAATACATAATCGACACCACGAAATTAAATGTGGCATCCGTATCGGAAATAATGACAAATAACGCTGTCTTTTTCTCGCCAATCGTATCAAGCTCCAGTTCGTCATATTCCATCAGGTCCCGCAGCTCTTTAATATCAAATGGTGCCAGTCTTGCACCACAGCTAATCAATATAGATTTTGCTGTCTTTCCCGCAGCAAGTTTGTACTTCTTATACTGTCTTACTGCAAAATGGTTCGAGTTCTCTGCCTCCAGCTCCTCAAAAAGCAAATCAACGGCATTTTTGAAATTCTCATCATCCTCTCTGGCTTCGCTGGCATCAATCAGATCAATCAGCATGGCGAAATTCTGCTCCTCATCCGGAGCTTCATACCAGATATAAGCGATGAGTGCCGTATAATAGAGCTTTTCAGCCTTCACCCAGAAGTCCTCACCGGATTGCTGTCCCTCTCCTTTGGTGTTGACTATAATCGTGTTTACAAGTTTCAGAATATCCTTTTCGCTCCGTATATAAGCGAAAGGATTGTAATGCATGGATTTTGCAAAGTTTATGGTATTGAGGACTTTTATTGCATAGCCACCCTTTTTTAACATCTTTCCGCACTCCACAAGCACCGTCCCCTTCGGATCAGTAACAACATAAGATGAGTGCATCTGCATCAGATTGGGTTTTACAAAAAAGCGTGTCTTGCCGGAACCGGAGCCACCGATAACAAGAATATTTTTATTTCTCGCATATTTCGGCTGCTTTGGTCTGCCGGACATCATAAGTCTCTCCGTCTGTGTCAAAAGGACATTATTTTCAAACACAGAATCCATATATGGCTCTATGTCTTTAGCGTTTCCCCACCTTGCGGAACCATACTCAACGCCCTGCCGGAATTTCTTAGCATTCTTCGCTTTGTAGTACACCACAAGCCGGAGTGCTATGCCACATCCAGTCCCAATCATCAAGTCTCTTGGGTGGAAGCTGGGCAGAGGATTGGAAAACAGGGTATCAAAACTGTTCATGACTGCCATCATCTTATCGGAAGCATTATTCCCCGGTGATACTCTCCACAGCCATGCCACTTTATCACAGAAATATCCGACAAGGATATACGGGATATTCAAAAGCACCAGCTTCTTGGTGTCAGCACCCTTCAGCTTTGCTTTCAGATTTTCCGGAATAGCTTTCAGGTCTTTGGCTATGCCCTGCACAATATTACTCAAAGGCTATGCCCCCTGTCTTTATTCTTTTCCCGGCTCCGTTCCCTGTTCTTATCCTGTGATACTGCATCCCTGAAACGCTTTAACTTCTCCCTTACGGAAACTCTGCCTTTCTTCTTTTCATTACCATAAACAAATTCTTTGAATGCCTGTGCAACCACATCGGCATCCCTGCCCTTGAAGAAAACCAAATACTTGGGCGGTTCGCAGGTCTTATCTTTCTTCACGGCAAAATCAACATTGTATTTACGAGCTACCCGCTCAAAGGCTTTGATGTTGCTGTCAGTTACTTCGATAGACGATACTCCCACGCCCTCGCCAACCAGCTTTTTCACAGAAGTCTTACCATGCGTGTTCTGTGACTTCTGCCCGCGGTGGTTCAAATACATCCGCATGGCAGCTTTCAGCACGTTGGCATCTAATTTAGCGGTCTTTATTACAAGAGCAATCGTTTTCTGTGTTACTTCCTCCTGCATAAGTACCTCCGATCATTGTTACCTGCGTGTATGTCCTGCTATGGTGGAACATACAGCCTGTGCAGTAAATATCTCATAAGCTCTCCTTTCTGCTTCTGGACATCATGTCCAAAAGTCCATGAACGCAAAAAGGGCAGCTATAAACCTTTACGGTCTATAACTGCCCTGGCGCTGTTATTTTAAGTATAATACTTTAAATCTATTTATTTTGTTCTTCCACTACCTTTTCCATAATCTTTTGTATTGTTTTGGATTGTCAACACTTTTTCAGACAAATTTTTTTAGGTTATTTTTCCGATATTGTACAGGCGTTTGATACCCTAAGGAAGAATGTATGCGGTGATGATTATACCAGTTTACATAATCCCATAGTTTTATCTTCAGTTCTTCCTGCGTATGGAATGTTTCATTCCATACAAATTCTGTTTTTATAATCTTGAACGTAGCTTCTGCCACTGCATTGTCATAAGGACATCCCTTATGGCTCAGGGAGCGTTCCATATGGAACGTTTCTAACAGTTCTTCAATTGTCTCGTTTTTAAATTCATTTCCACGGTCTGTGTGGAAAATATGGATTTCCGACAGATTTCCGTCTACTTTCATAAATGCCTGTTTTACAAGTTCTGCTGTTTTATGTTCTCCTGCACTGTATCCAATAATCTCCCTGTTAAAAAGATCAATCAGTACACAAATATAATTCCAGCGGTTTCCTACCCTTACGTAGGTCAAATCACTTACCACTACATTGCGGTATGGCTGGTTTTGAAATTGTCGGTTCAACACATTCTCTACTTTTGATTCATTACATCTGTCTTTTTGCGGTTTAAACTGTGCTGTAGTATAGCTTGATACCAGACCTTCCTGTTTCATAATCCGTCCAATCCTGCGTCTTGATACCTGTTTCCCGCAATCAGCCAGTTCTTTCTTGATCTTTCGTGTACCATAATGGTTCCGGCTTTTTCTAAAAATTTCCTGAATGTCTGCAGTGAGTTCTGATTCATCTTTTTTTGCTGCTGCTTCATAATAATAGGTGCTTCTGTTTACCTGTAGGACGCGACACATTGCTGATACAGAGTATTTGTGGGCATTTGCTTTAATCACATTTACTTTCGTCCTAAGATCAGCGCCGCTTGTTTTAAAATATCATTTTCCATTCTTAACTGCTGGTTTTCTTTCCGAAGCCGGATCAGTTCTTCCTGCTCCGGAGTCCGGTTATCTTTTTCATGGAAAGAACCGGAATTGGATGCCTGCTTTACCCACTTGTCAAACAGGGAAGTAGCAATGTCATATTCACGGCAGATATCACATCTGCGTTTGCCGGAACGATATAGTTCCACCAGTTGCTGTTTAAATTCATCTGTATATTTGCGAGGTTTTCGTCGTTGTTTTTGTTCGGTCATAAAGAGTGCTCCTTCGTGTATTTATTATAGATTATATGACCTTAAAAAATCTGTCCAGTTAATTGTAACCTATCCAGGTTGCATCTCATGGCAAATGCGATACGTCTTACCCGCACCTGCAACCGCAAGTATTACTCGTTTAGCCATTCGATTGCCTCCTCAACATATCCAGGAATAACGAAATCTTCTTCAGAAATAAGCATCTGATACGCAGTATCCACTTTATTATTAAGCATCTTGCCCAATACTTGTCCATAATTGGTTCTATGGAAAAGGTATTCTGCCCCATCTTGAACCTGAATCATAGTATCAAGTTTTTCCTTATTGCAGTTATAAACACATGCTTCCCAAGTCCAATCTTCCATTGTTGCTCCCATAAAAACATGTTGTTTTTCATTATGCTGATTAAACTCATTTGCATCATCAATTTTAGTCTGCTCATGATCATTGTCTGTTATTACAGCTATTCTTTTACCAGTTTCTTCTGCTATCTCTAAATATCTCTTATAAGAAATACCATTGCACGAAATTATCGAAATTCCGTCATTTTCAACAGTCCTACCAGTTTTCTTTTCATAGAACTTAGGTAACAGCAAATATTCTGTAGCTCCTTCTACAAGTATTACCTTTTTTGATAATAACAGTTGCAAAAATTCATTATCATCTGCTTTTTCAAAAAATATAGAGGTTTGTGGTTCAACGTTTTTTAACGATAAATAGTGATTTTCTGCAATCCAAATTACATTTCGAAGGTTAAGCCTACTAGCAATCATATTACTATGCGTGGTTAGAATAATCTGGGAATCTTCTTCATGGTCCATTATTTGCTGAAGCATCTGCTTTAAATTCGTAAAACATAAATGATTTTCAGGCTCTTCAATCAAAATCGTATCGAGATTATCCTCACGATTAAGCGCTATTTGCGTTTTCACTAAACTTTCCATTCCACTTCCCTTGTTTTCCAACGGAATAGAATCCTCATACACAGACACGACACTTTCTAATACCACTTTCTTATTATCTATTCCAAATCGTCTCCTATCATCTATATCAGGAAGATTTACGTCTTCGAAAGATGTACTCAGTTTTTCTCTAAATGCATTCTTAGCTTTTAGTTTAGTATCATTACTGTAAAGATTTGAAAATAGTGCTCTATTAAAATAGTTAAATGCAGACGACTTTGATGTTTCTGACGTATCAATAAACAAATTCTTTATTGGTCTCTTAGCTACCTTATATGGTAAATTGGCATACGTTTGCCATGTCAAAGAATAATACTCATATGGTATTTTCCCATCGTTAATAGAATCTGCTAATTCCTCAGAAAAATCTTCATCAAATTTACATTCAAATCTTATTCCATACTTCTCTTCACTACGATTACCATTTACGTGATTTTCTCCATAAAAATCAATAAATCGCGGTGTATTATCAAGTTCCAAATCAACTTCGATAATTATCCTCGGTAATGTAGCTACGTTAGGATTATTTTGAAAAGCTCTAACGTTTTCCAAATTAAACAAATCTTGCAAAACAGACTTGTCTGCATTCCAGTACAGTTGATTTAGTACTATTCTAATAGCCTCTAATATTGTACTTTTTCCTGCTTCATTTTCGCCCACCAAAATACTCAAGTGCTCATTAAACTCTATCTTAAAGTGTTCAAAACGCTTTAACCCATCAATATATAATGTCTTTACATATCCCATTTCCAGTCTCCAATCTTAAATGTTATAAAAAGATAATCCTACACAATCAATTCACTCAATCCGCCATAACAAGTCACACAGGCGCTCTTTCTTGCTCTCGTAAGTGCAACATAAAGCAAACATTTCTCACCTGTTCTAAATTCTTCCAGAGAAATATCATCCTCAAAATCAGCCCTTGTTCCAAAAGGGAGAACCTTTTTATTTACTGCTACTGCAAATACATAATCAAACTCAAGACCTTTTACTCTATGCATAGTCGCTATTCTTACACCTTCAAAAGTTCGGTCATCCGTCTTGTTTGCTTTGATTTCAAAGGACTTAATTCCTGCCCTCTGTAATCCAGCAATATAGCTATCTAGCAGCTTATGTGTTCTTGCCACAATACAGATATTTTTCTGCTCTACGCCTGCTGTTTCCAGTTCATGAATTTTACTAACCAGATAATCAAGTTCTTCCTCCGGAGTAGCAAATTCCTTAATTTCAGGCTTATCCCCATGAGTAAGTGACTGACAGCCTTTACCATTGTCATAATCATCATCTAAATCATCAAAAGATACCCCATTAAGCAATCCAAATGCAAACTTGCGGATTTCCTCAGTTGTTCTGTAATTAATTCTCAAGTAGCTGCTTCTTCCGCGGACATTAATTGCACATTTTGAAAGTACTGCCTTATTTCTATATATTCTCTGATGTGAATCACCCACAATAAAAATATCATTCCGGTGCTCATCACCTGCAAGTGATCTAAGTAACCTATATGCACTTGGGCTTAGATCCTGAGCTTCATCAACGATAATTGATGTGTATTGACCTGTAAGCTTCTTATTTTCAAGGATCTTACGGCATTCATACATAGCTGTCTCAACATCTCGCTGTAGTTTTTCGTTCATTATATTTTGATATTCATCAAACACATCCCATATTTGCATACGAACTTTTCTATCAAGGCGTACTCCTCTACCAATTCTTGAAGCTTTGCAGTAAGATACTTTGTCATATACTTCCTGTGCCTGGACAACCTTAACCCACTCATCCTTATAGAAGTTTTCTACAAAGTTTAAGTCGCCACCTGCTATAGCAATAGCATCTCTCCATGCCTTGTCCACTTCTTCGTCATAAACAATCTGATACTCATATCCTTGTCTACGCAAAAAATTAGAAACCCACGCATCAAGATTAATAATATCTATTCTCTTCATTTCCTCAGCAGTGCATATTTTTCTAAGGTTATCTTTTATATCTTCCGCCAAATTCTTGGTGTAAGTTGTAAAAAGAATCTTTTCATTCGATTCTAGATTGGATGCAAGCATTTTTGCTCTATGCATCGCAACAACAGTTTTACCAGTACCAGCTCCGCCTAATACTCTCGCAGGTCCATTAAAGTTTTTTTCCACAACCTTACGCTGTGTTGGATGGAGAAAGATTCTCCATTTTTCAAGTGGTTCTTGCATAATTGCCTGAAGTTCTTCCTCTCCCTCGACAATAACAAAGCTTTTCCTACTTGTATCAGTTTGTAGAGCTGCTGCAAAATCATTTTCTTTGACTTCAACTTTCTCTGTCTCTGGATATAGTGTGTCCAATACTTCTTCAACCGAAAATCCGTTTCCAAGCCATTCAAGCCCTTCAAAAGCTTCTTCCGGAATCGCAGCTTTCAGTGAATGAAGACCTTCTAATGTCTTGATTGCTTTAATCATAGGAAGTTGTTCTTCCGGAAGACCTATTTTTTCAAACACTTCATCTGAGATATTTGCAAATAATGCCGGCTCATCAATTGCCTTTTGTTCCTCAATAACTTCCTGCACATCAAAAATCTGTACACTACCTGTAAGCTTGTTTATTGAGCATTTTTTTCTCTTCGCCCAAGCATATGCCTCATCATGATGATCCACCCAAAGCAAAATATAAACATTGCTTTCCGGTTCACGCACAACAATTCCCCTGTAAGTATCATCAATCCTCACAGAGCAAATGTTCTTGTCAATCCCTTCATTAATCTTTTCAAAGTTAATTCCCGGATGCATAGGATCATTTCTAAATTTATTGAAAAACTCAGTTACTTTTCCCTGCTTCTGTCTTGGTAGTGCTGCGTATGCAGTTAAAAAATCAGTCGAAATAGCTACAGTTGGCTTATTATTCATTTACAGTTCCTCCAAATACATTGATGTTAATTTCTTCACTACTTAGCAGTACTGTCCAGCCTTTACCCTTAAATACATTCATGTAATCTTCCTGCTCCGGTAAAAGCCAGACAATTTTTTTATATTCCCAGACCATTTCGGCTTCCGCTATAGTTGCTCCAGATGATTCATCTGATAACTCAAAGCCTACAACGCTTGGAGCAGGGACTCCATTATGATACATCTCTGTAGCGCATGTTATTGCGATATCATCTATGAACTCATCCATGATATCATTCCACTTCTCATCAACTACAACATCCGTACCTAACGCTACCTCTGGTGCATCTTCCTCTGCAATAATTGTTCCAAGATTACTGTATATAGCCTTGCTTATTCCGAGCTTAGACAAGAAAATTGCAGTACTATTAAATTGCATAACATTTACAAAATGCCAGAATCCATTCCAATCCGATTCATATTTATCCGTTCTTGAATCAGGAACATCATCAATGATTGCAACTATTTTCAATGGAGCTCCCATTCTCATGCCTGTCATTTCAGCCAGAGAAACTTCCGCCAGTACATCTATATTTCCCATCTCCTGTCTAGGACGCCATGTTCCGAAAATAGCTTGTCCAAAATCATCCACATCATCCAAAGAACCGATTGCATTAAGCACTGACTTCCATTTACTACTCCACTCACTGTATAAAACCTGATTTGTCATCTGAGCCGCTTCGACTATTGACATCGCAAATGATCTTGCGTGTGTAACAAATAAATCTTCTGCATTTGGAATAGATAAATAGTCAATTAATAGTTCAAATCCATTTTCTTTTTCAGGATTAATGGATTCAGCATTTGCACTTTTTACTGCCGGCTTATATACCTTTCCAGATGGCATTTTCACAGAATTCAACGTTTCAGTTCGATAGTCTCCCTGACTTTTAAATACATTATGTACATCCTTATATGTAAGTGACCAAACTCTATACTTTCGAGAAAACATAATAGCCATACGCTTTAGGGTGTCTTCCTCTACGATATCCTTGTGATAGTAATAACCATCTGTAAAGACAGCTATAGGTTTCTGATTGCCCGTCGTTCTCTTTGGCCTGATTACAAAGTCAGGTCGAGACTTTACCGAAATACCCATAGATTCATCGAAGTCAACCTGTGGTTCAATTGTCCATAAGCTTTCACCAACTTGAAGAGAATACCCTTCTTTCTCATTAACCAATGTCTTATGAATTCTAATTGGTCGTTCCGCGGTACTCAGCTTTTCAAAAGCACCAACAAATTCTCTTTCTAGTTCGCTGTCAAACAAATGGTTTGTATCTACTTGTGCAAGTTTTTTAATCTCAGTTCTATTCTCTTTTCCACTTAAAATTGTCTTCAAAAGTGTTATTGCCGAATTTCTTGAGATTTCACCAATATGCTGGCTCTGTCTATAGGCATATAAACACTTATAGCATCCATCTTTCTGCGGGTCGTCATTACAGCTACAATGCTCCATCGTCTCCAATGCACCTTCAAAAACATCTATAATGCCATTCTCCTCATTCATAAGTTGCTTCAGATAGCCTGTTCCACCAGGTACAGAATCATATATTACTAGGTACTGCTTCCTATAATCAGCCTCAGGAACTGGAACCTCACTTATAGTTGCTCTTAAGTGATCCACATTGCCAAATTTCTTCTTCATTCCAAGCATAAATGCGGCAACAAACGATTCTACTCTCACATTTGTAGCATCCATTGTTGTAGCAGGAATTAAGAGACGTAATGCTTCCGTCTCAAACTCTCTATACAAGAAAAGACACTCTTCAAATGGATCTGTAACAATGGTATTATCTTTTACCATCTTGCAAAAACGGGAGTGCTTAGGTTTTTCCCCCTGCACCTGAATCTTTCCACAATACTTACAGATGGTGAACCCTTTTCTAACACCTTCATGTCCGGCAACAAGTAATTTGTCTCCAGTAATTGATTGTTCACCGAAATTAATCTCACGCATCGTTGCCTTTTGAAGAAACTCATAGCCCCACTTAAACTCTTTGTTATCCATTTCAAAAGCCTGAATAACATCCTTATCTTCATCTACATCTACCAGAAGTTCCTTATCATAGAACATAGATGCACGATCTTCGCTGTCATCACCGATTTGACTTTCTTCCTCCTTCATATTGGAATACACCATCTGCACCTTAAACATTGAGCGAACCTGCCCTGCATCTGCCCACCCCGGATTTCCACATTTAGGGCATACATGCGCAGGAGTACTAGAGTCCTCAATTGAAGCATGAGAGCAGTTTGGGCATAATCTCCATGGTTCAACTTTAGCAGTATTAATATCCACCTGATCAATCGTAAGCTTGTGTCCGCCTGCATAAAAACTATTTAAAGGCGCAAACTCGCTGATTGCAGACGAAGCAGACCTATTGTATTCATAGGTCGTACTCTCATATTTATTCTTATCTCTATCGTTCTCGTCTTTTTCAACCCTGGTGAGAACTGCCTTTAATACTATTCCAGCTTCTGGGAATGCATAGTTTGGCAATAATCCCGCATCAGAAAGGAAGTTGAAAACATTCTTCTCATTAATCTTTGCAACAACGCTTGTCCAAGCAGCACGTTCTGCTTTCAATTCTTTAATCTGTTCATCATAAGATGAATCCTGTGGCTTGTCTTCAAGAGCTTTAATCATCTTGTTAAGTTCTTTTATACTGCTCTGGATGCCATCTCGCTGTTTCTTTAAATCATAAAATTCATTGTAAATCTTTATATGCATAGGGCTGTTAGTTGTTCCTTCTCCCATAGCAAATGCTTTAATATCCTTAATTGAGTTCTCATCAAGACCATCTTGATTTCCCGGATTTACAGAGAATGTCTGAATAAACATTCTAACAAGCCTTGACATGTTATTCTGAACATAGTAAAGGAAGTTATTCGGGAATCGATCTTTTGAAGTCTCATCCAATTTAGCCAAACATTGACTTACTTTGTCCGGAACCACCGCAGTTCCAGATTTAACCCAGCAGTCCATACAATAAGCAGTAAACTGTCTTGCTAGAACTGCTGATGCTTTTAGGAAAACCTTTGGTGGTTCAACAGCACCTGCTATCATTTCCATCGGATCCTGATAGAAGTAAAGATCATGAGGTCTTGCATTCGCAATTGCAACTGTAAGTGCATTACCATCTTTACGTCCACCACGCCCTGCTCTTTGGGCATAATTTGCCTGTGCTGGTGGTATAGAACTAAGGATAACCGTAGACAAGTCTCCAATATCAATACCCATTTCAAGAGTAGGTGTACAAGACAGAAGATTGGGATCCCATGGCTTTTGTTTGTCTTTGGATTTTTTGAATTCTCGCTCTAAATTCTCACGATCATCTCGTTCAAGCAAACCTGTATGCTCCTTTGCCACAATACGAACAAGCTCACCCTGACTATATAATTTGCCGTAAAAATCCAACCCTTTATCTTCTGCGATATGCATGTGTCCATTGCAATCATTTCTTGTACAACAAGCACCCTCAAACAGCTCTGCGTCTGATTCTGACATAGAAATTTGTGTACCACACTCATCACATACAAGCTGTTTCACTTTGCTAGTTACCTTACATTTTTCAGTATTAATTGACCAAACATCTATGTTATCCGGAGTTTCTACCTTATCCAAAACGCCTGCTTTAGTCAGTTCCTCAAGAATAATCTTCATGATATCAGCAGAATCTGATTCTAATGAAAACATTGGAAGATACTTATTAATCCACTTTGAATACCATGACTTGCTCTCAATACCATCAAATCCCTTTAGTTTCTTAGATCCACGATTGATGGCAACAAACTTAGGAACATTAAGACCTCTGTTTACTCCAGGAAGCCATTTTTTACGTTCATTAGAAAGATGATAATAGTTGGCTCCATTATTAATAAATTGCTCAAAAGCATAGTAAGTAAAGGCACCATTGGTTTTCATCTGATATAAAACGCCTAGTACCATCCTTGTAAATGTTTCTACATCTGCGCTCTGTAGTCTACCTACTTCGTTCGCAACTCTTTCCATTATTCCCGGAATCGCTTTTTCGTACTCAAAAGAAAGCACCGAACATCCAGCCTTTTCAAGAGTTCTACCGATTCTTGAAAGGATTCCGTACTCCATGAGGATTTCGTATTTAAATCTCTGCTCTACAAAGCTTAACAGAGTTGCTGCATCTTCATCTTTACGAAGTGTACCTTCATTGCACATTCTCTCGTATGCACGCATCCATGTAAGATTTGCAGGTATAAAATTGGCAACAAAATAATCGTCACCAAGATAATTCTTCCAGTAAGAAACAACTCTCTGAATAAATTCATCAAAAGAGTATTCTTCAGAATCAATGTTAATAAACTGAGTTATTGCGGTTCTGAGCCCAAACTTCCAAGTTCTTGAATTGTAGAATCCTGCATGATGAGCAGCATCCTGAACATTGTCAGTAAACGCTAAAAGTTTCTTATCATCATTGAACTTTGACGCATACAGTTCCGATATTCCTGCACTTATAGCGGTCGCACTTCTTAAACCAATAAGAGACATTGTTCCTTTACCATTACAGAACGGACACTTATAAGCCTTAGAATTATTTCTACCTTCCGTCTTTAAATCTGGTACCCAAATAGGAATTGTTTTATGTCCATTCGAACAAAGAGTTCTGTTTGGCTCATCAAACATAATCTCCATACATTCTGGGCATAACCTCATGCGATTATTAAGATTAAATGCTTCTTCTCCTTCCCTATGTGGGAACATTATTCTCACCTTGGAATCGCCAGAGAAAAATGCATTGTAAAATGTCCTAATATCTCTTACTTCTACACTGCCATTATCCTCTACAGATGCCCAAGCGGTCTGTCCGCACTCGCGACAATTGATTACTGGCAAATAATGTTTGGCCTGATGTTCATTAAGATCTGTTGAAAGTGCATATTTAATATCCTTCTGTGCCACTTCACCAACAAGTCTTCTTAACTCTCGCATCCATACCTGAACTTGAACATTTAAAAACGGACGAAGTTTGCCCGATGATGTTTTAGTTCTGGCATGAGAAATCAAAGCATATAAAGCATCAATAACAATGCAAGCAAGATCTTCTCCCAGCTCACCCAGTAGTGGAAATCTCTTTATTAAGTTTTCATATGCAAAAGAATTCTGCATATATGATCCCTTAGCTTCCGCAATAATACTCTGCGTAAAATTGTGATGCATAAGCTTCTTTCCAAGTTCAACCCTTGCATCATCACTCATGATATTAGCGATTGCGATACCCTCTTCTAGCCAGCACTCTACCGCAGCATAAAGATACTCTTTCTCATCTTCTCCAGAAGATAATTCCTTTACTCGAAGAGCTTCCTCTCTTGATGGTAATTTATAATCAGTTACATCATATCCCGCAAAGAACTCTTCCGAAGACAAACGCTCTTCAGTAACAACTGCATCCTCATCAAATATTTCTCCAAATACATCTGAAGCATATTCTCGAATACTCTTTGCACTGTCTTTCGCGCCCATTGTCGCAGAAGTTCCGATACAACAAATCTGTCCAGGCAACACATTAAGACGCGCTTTTAATCTTCTAAGAAGGCACGCCAAATCTGTTCCCTGAGCCCCATCAAAAGTATGAAGTTCATCAACAGCAATATATTTCAATGTGTCCGGAAGATTATTCTTCCACAACTCTGCATCTTTAGGTCTAACCAAAAGATAATCCAACATCTTATAGTTAGTCATAAGAATATCTGGTGGTGCAGCAAGAAGTGTCTCATGATCCGTGATTACTTTGTCCGGAAGCATCATCTTTACAGATGAATGCTCCTGGCCTCCAACATACATTCCTACACGAATTCCAGCAGACTTAAGTTCTTCGCTACCATCAACCAACTCCGCAATACGCTTAGCCTGATCTGAAGCTAAAGCGTTCATTGGGTAAATGATCAAAGCTTTGATTCCCTTTTCACCACGATGCTTATAGCAATACTCAAGAATAGGATACAGGAAACACTCTGTTTTACCTGAACCTGTTCCTGTAGCAATTAACGTAGATCTACCATCTTCACCTGTAAGACGTTCAAAGGCTCTTTGCTGATGAACATATGGGCTAAACGGCTGATGAATCGCCTCAAATAAGTTCTTATCGCCTTCATAAACACGAAATGGTAGACGTACTGCTACATATGGTTCATGAAACACTGCATCTTTTGTGTTTAACATATTCCTAATAGAACCTTTAAATATCGGGTTGGTTATAGGAAATGATGTATCAATATAATCAATCAGGCCTTCCTGATATTGTCTTGCAAGAATTGATGGTAACATCTTGCCTGCCTCCTCACTTTTTAACAATATGCTCTACATTTTTCTTTTAAGAATTACTACCAACAAATCTCTCCTCAAAAGAATTCCAAATTTCTTCATAATCTTTAACACGATCACACTTATCAAATGGTGCTACATAATCAATTGTTCTTTCAATCGATCCATCCGATGTTGTATCATCAATGATTGTCTGAGAATATGTACCTGTTTGTTTATCTTTAATAGATTCAAATTCAGGACGCGATAAACCTACACCTACCATACTTCTGTTATTCGTAAAAACTATGCGTCCATTTGTGTCATACCAAGTGTCATCCTCATACGATTGGAGTACAGGGAACTGAATAGTATAAATTGTTTTTAATTGTTCCAAGGTCATTCCTAATGCCATAGCAGTCAATACATCCAATTCAATAAGCATTTCTCGCCTTGCAAAATCAGTCCTACAACCTGTGTCAAATGACAACTGTGATTGTAGCATACGGAATTTTTTATTATCCAATCTATTGTCTCTTTTAGCCCAACTATCTTTATTAAATTCTTTCTTGTACTCAGCTTCCCATAGTTCTTCGTACTCACTAGAAAGACAATTTAACATAAGTGCTCTTATCCTCAATGCATCATCATACTTCGTAGATACATAAGGTAGTTTTGCTACAACATTAGGTTGCAGATTACTCTTATTCAACGTTCTAACAAAATAATCAAATGGAATTGACGAAAACATTGCCTCAGCAAGTACCAGTACATGCTTATTCTTAAAATCAAATCCAAGTAATCCGTTAATATGTGTCGTTTTCGGTGGTATGACAGCTGAAATAAATGTTCTCTCTCCACCAAGATTAAGCATTTTTCGTGCCACTATTCTGTAATCGTTTGTAACCTTACCAGACCACTCATTATCAACAATCGCGTTCATATACTCATCATGAGGTTTTCCCGGCACATAGTTCGTCCTTTGAGAGTATCCAAACTCAATATTCAAAAGATCTATATTATCGTAGTCACTATTTAATTTACATTCCCGCCTTGAAGTTTTAAACAGCGGATTACAAACGCCTATATGTGGACCTGAGTAAATACGCTCATATGGATTACTTGAGAAATGCACCTTGCGATTAATATAACCCGATTTCTGAGAATTTGTCTCATGCCACATCTCCATGATCATGAATTGACTATTAATATCTGACAGAGTATTTCCCACTTTCTTTATTGTCTTTAGAATATCTAATTCCTCATTCAACTGAATTGACGATAATTTTGCATCTTTTATTTTTTCACTACCATCAAACACCTGGGCAAGAAGCAATAGATTGTCATTATCAAAATGTACTACTCTTTTAGGAGATCCTTTTATATTCCAATTTCCCAAATTATCCTTGATTCCCAAATCTGTTTCATTAATGTTTCCATCATCATAACATGCCTCAATGGATATCGGATCATAAAGGTTAAAAATTGCATCAAATGCAATCTTATCCTGTGGACTACCATATACATTTATACTAAATTGTGTATGGTGGTGCACTTCGTGGAACAATTTCCTCTCGTTCGCAAACATAAAATGTTTGCGAAGTCGAGGATATATATTTCCACGAAGTGCACCACCCTCAGGATCATCATAAACACTATCTGGGTGCAACAACGCTGAAACTGAATTGGTATTTCCTATCATATATACCAAAGGGATAAAACACTTATATAGATTTGTCTGCTGTCCCTTTAATGTTTCATAGTTTTCAACAGCATTAAGGAAGTTCTGTATTCCAGCCATAGATTCATACTCATTCATATAGATTGCATATGTTTTTGAGTTCTTAAGCACCTCTGTTCGTTCTTTTGCTATGTCACTTGCAGAAAGCTTTTTAACCGCAAACTTTGGATTTTTTTCAGATAATATTCCTTCCTCCGTCCAAGTCATTTTAAGCCATGGTGGATTTCCAATCATCAAGTCAAATCCACCCTTTTCCTCAAATACATCTGCAAATTCCAATTCCCAATGCTGAAATTTTTGCTCTTTTGCAATTCTATTTGCGATATCAAGACGTTCATGTTTCTTTCTCAATTCATCCAAATCAACTCTGCTGAGTCTTGCATATTGTGCTTGAAACTCTAATGCGATTTGTGAGCCTTCAGTCATCAAATTAACATGTCCATTATCATCATAAGAGGTATTACCATGACTATCAACAAAACTCATCTGACCTGTTGTATTAGTTGAAACTGGCCTAATAGTTCCTTCTAACAATAATGACATTTCAAAGAAAAACGTTTGTCTATCAGGTAGTAATTCCGCTTTTTCAATTGGCCAAAACCATAAAGCGCACCAATAGTCCATAGCTGCCTTCAATCTTGCATATGGACCTGCATTATTCATATGTTCTGATTTAAACAATTCTTTATAAATAGCATCTTTCTCACGAATTGTTGTGTGATTTTGAGAATCATTGTCCTCATATCCATATATACTAAGCGACTCGGAGGTTGCTTCCTCAACTTTTTTTCTTAATTTTACTGTACGTTTCCAAAGATCATCAATAATATCTGATAATCTAAGTACTGTTTCTATATCATCTTCATCAAATTTTGAAGTAAACTTTTTATTCCATTCTTTTATGTATTTAATCTTATCTGGTTCAAGGCTTTTTATTACCTTATCAGAATAATTAGCCATCCCTGGATCACCTAAAAGAAAATGGTAGACTTCTTTTGTTCTTTTCTGCTGCCTATCTCTTGTTCGTGCCTCATTCGGCATAATTCTTCTAGGAGCCTTCTCATACCATTTACCAGACTCTAATGCAGCCTGGGAATATACCTGTCTTCTTGCTCCAATAAGTGAATTTCCATTTACAAGCTGTGTCCCAAACCACGGCACATAGGCGCCCTTATAAATGGTATTTAACCACAACGAAACTTCCGCTAACTCAACAGCAACCGGATTTAAATCACAACCATATACATTTCTATCAGCGATAAACATTTTTACTTTCTGCAGTTCTTCAAAACGTTTATCATAACTTATTGTCTCGCCAAGTTCTTCCTGTTTCTTTGTAAGATATGCTTCTGCAAGCTGGTTAATAGCTTCATTCAAGAATGCGGCACTTCCCATCGCAGGCTCACAAACCGTGAGATGTAAAATTTCATCCGCAGTCTTATCTTTCAAAAGCTCTTTAAGAGCATACTTAACAAGGCACTTAGTAAGCACCTCAGGAGTATAGTATGATGCCGACTTCTCACGTTCTCTTCCAGCGAGTCGATAAATAAAGGTTCCCTTCTCATACATTCGAAGTTGCCCTTTCTTCTCTCCAGACTCATATCGAACACGTTCTGTCTTCTCATCATAATTTTCCAATTCATTTTCTTTTACAAAATATCCAACATCTAATTCGTTAAATTTATCCCCGGCTCTCTTAACTTCATACAAATCTTCCTTTGCAATAAATCCTCTGTAACTAAGAAGTGCCTCGTACACTGCACCCATCTGGTTAATTCCAAGTGCAGAATAAGAAATTCTTCCTTTTCTCTCTTTAGAATTTCTTGGTCTTGAGATACTCATCAGATCAACAATCTGAAGCATTGCACAGTTTCTAAGTCTGGCTTTCGTAATAAGCTTTGTGTATTCTGGATCAAATATGTGTGCCTTTAATGCTTCAATAGTAAAAGCATCATGCATTGAAGTTTTCTCAATTTCAATTGCTTTCTTATACTCTTCCAAATTTTCCGGATAACCAAAATAAGTCATATGAAAAAGCTTTTTAAGAGTATCATCAATGTAATATCCCTCTGATAATACTTCGCTATCTTCCTTTACTTGATCACACACATCACGTAAACCTTCAAGAGAATATCCCTGCACGTATGTCTGAGACTTCATAGGTGCATAACCAAGTTCTGGTCTTGCCTCGATAAAAAGCATAAAGAGAAAACGATACATATATCTAAGACATTCCAAAGTAAGTTCAGATGCATCTACAGGATTTTCTTCCAGATTAATTTTCTGTCTTGTTTTCATATCATAGATAACTTCATTGCCAAGTATCTCTATGCTTTCTCTTAAAGCATACTTAAGCGCATCAGAAACACCAGCACTATGTTTATGTGAGTTTTCATCCAAACTATCTAATACGATTGTACCATCAGCCGGACACAGACTCTCCTTATGAAGCAGAACAGTCATTGCCATAAATGTTGACTCCTCATGTCTGCTATAAATATCTTCCATCATGAACTGGAGATATCTCTTTTCATTCCATTTGTTTCTATCGATTAACGCAATCTGATTGATTCCAAATAACAAGATAAATCTAGGTGCTTCTTCTCCTGCAAAAAAAAGTTTTGCAAGAATATCATCATTTACAACATCAACCGATGCACCATTTTCATCCTCATCATCACTCTTTTCAAAAATATACCCCTGAAGGATATCGTCATCACGTTCTACTACAACTGATAAAAAAGCCCACAATAAAGGTGCTCCATTTGCTTTCGTTACTTCATGAAAGATAGGAACATTTAATCCATCCGCAACTTCTTCTGAAACACTATTTATAGATTCATATCCCAGTGCCTTTAAATACAGAGTCGCAAGCTCCTGAATCATTGGTTTGCTCGCTTCTTCATTTTTAGAACGTAGATATCTGTCACGAATGTTATAGTACTGTGTTCTTACATCGCGAAGCTTTTTCCATGGTAACTGGATTTCTTCTTGCTTCTCTTTTTGCTTCCACTTCTTTATAGTGTCTTCAGCATTATCCTGAAAAATAGAAGTGAAGTAATGGTTTGTATAATATTCATTTTTATTTTCAATTCCTGTTAGAATCATTTCCATGTTATCTCACTCCTGTTACAACTGCGATAATTCTAATGTATGGGTTTTCTTCAATTTCCAGAGTATCCTTTTCCCAATCCATAAAGTTCGTAAATATTGCTTCTATTTCACGCTCTTTCTCTGACTTTTTACGTTCCATTCCCGGAATTCCCAAATCAAAGAATGAAAGCTGTGCATCTTTATGTCTTTGCTCTAACTGCTCTAATCTTTCCATCTCTTCATAAATGTACGGATCTGTCTTCTCTTTATATTCAGCACATTTGTCCGCCATTATCTTTTTAGCACGATTAACCACATCTCCAAGAAGTTTCTGTCCTCTTGCTATTTGTTCTTCAGAAACATTCTGTGTATTTGGTACCTTTACATTCAAATGTGTTTTTTGTAATACCTCACTCATCGAAAGGATGCTATCAAACTGATCATTTTTATAAAGCACACCAAACCATTCATCAACAACAGTTGTTGACTTTCTGTTTGGTATAAGACCAGCCACAATAAACAGTATTTCTTCTGCACCTATACTATTTGTCAAACCTAAGACTGGTACTTCACTTCTTTTGTAAAAAACTCCTGCTTTATCCTCTATCCAATTAAAGATAGGATGTAGTTTCCACAAATATTGAGTTGCTGGCCATGCAGTTTCAGCTAAATCATTCTGCATGCAGCGTTTCATATCATTTAAGCAATACTCCCTATCTGGAGATAATCTCAAATAGTCATCGGATGGCATTGCTTCCGGTGGAATAAACTTTTTAATACGTTTTTTCACATTATCCGTAAGCTTAATTTCCACCCCCTGTGTTCTCGATAAATCAGAATATTTTATTTCTTCTGTATCAGTAAAAATATCCAGTGCATTCTTTAGATAGTCAATATCTGAAAAGAGAGTTTCTTCATCGCTATATTCAACTTTAACTTCTTTCTCATCACCAAGACCCATTAATAATTCCAATGGATCAAACTCTTCTTCATCAGAATCCAAAAGCTTTTCAAAAGCCGCTGCTCCTGCTCCGCTTTCAATTACTTTTGCAGTTTCCTCTTCCTCTTCTTCCTGATTGAACTTCCCAAAGAGCATAGCAGGATCTCCGATATTTTTAAGAGCCTGCTCCTCTTTCTTTACAAGAATTTCCATGATTCGAGCATCACCCTTAATTCTCGGATTATCACTATCTATGAGCATATATCTGATATCTGGTTGCTCAGTCTGACCGTATCTATCAATACGACCATTTCTCTGCTGGAATACCATTAATGACCACGGAATATCAAAATGAATCAATCTATGTGATAGATAATGTAAATTGATACCTTCAGAAGCAACATCAGAGGCAACAATAACTCTAATTGGTGATTCTGCTCTACCGAATTCATCTACTATTCTCTGAAGCTCCTTATCACTCATTCCGCCATGCATAACCTCAAGCTGATTATCCTTTAACCCAAGATCTTTCTTAAGATTCTCAGCAAGATACTTCATGGTTTCGATTCGCTCTGTAAAGATTACAAGACGATCATTATTCTTCGATGAAGACCATCCATATTCAGTACTATTCAAAAGTTTTAATAACTTAGCATATCTCGAAAAATCCGCAGGGCTGATTAATTCAAGAGCCGCCTTTAATTCTTTCAGTGTTACTATGTCTGGCATATCACCATCCGGATATTTTTTTTCAAGTTTTCTAATTCTCGCATCAATACTTTTGATACAAGCAGCTGGCGAAGAGAAAAGTGACTTTTCAAGACTAGTCTTAAACAAGATTCCTTTTCCTCTAGTCCTTGACTCGTCCATCTGTAATTTCATATCTGCAAAAATATCGTAAGCTGCCTCTTCTCGTGCAGAAGCCGCACATCTTTCAATCGTAATTACACGTTCTTTAAATGCTCCTGATACCTGATCCTGAATATCTTTCTTAAAACGTCTGATAAGAAGACCTTCTATATCATCCTTTGTATAGTTTTCCTCATCAGCAATTGCAGTCGGATCCAACATATTCATAAGAGAAGCAACTGACTGCCCCTTTCCATCATGAGGTGTCGCAGTAAGCATAATGAGTGTATCTGAACGATTAGCAAGTAGAGAAGCAAGCTTACTTCTCTGAGAACTTCTATCTCCCCTTTTTGCAACATTATGTGCTTCATCAATGACGATAATATCCCACCATGCGTTTTCAAGATGAGTACGATAATCCAAATCATTTTTTAATGTATCAACAGAAATAATCGTTTTGTCATAGTAGAAAAACGGATTATAGTTCGTTGGAAGCTTCGCTCTTACACTTTGAATTCTTGATGAATCTAAGCGCACAAGCGGAATAGTAAAACGGTTCCACATTTCTTTTTGGAACTGTGTCATCATACTCTTTACTGTTACAACAAGTATTCTCTTTCCTTTTCCGCGTGCAATAAGTTCGGACATAAGTATTCCTGCTTCAAGTGTCTTACCAAGACCTACAGTATCCGCGATAAGAATTCTCTGTCTTGTTTTATTTAAAGCCATCTGCGCTGGTTCGAGCTGATAAGACATTAAATCCATTGCAGCCTTATTACCAATATGAATCTTATTGTCAGTTGGAATCTTTCCTCTCCACTGGCTTTCTATATATACTTTAGATTTTCTAAAGAACGCAGAGTTATCCGGCACAAGAGTAACCTTAGCCGGATCAACAATCTCTATATCATCTTCAACATCTACAAGGAACATTGACTCATAATCTTTTACAAGCTGAGAAATACCAATTACATGTAGGGTCTGATTTCCTAAACTATTTGTCTCAACTTTTTTTACCATCCATTCTTCACCACGAACAATGATTCTCATTCCTGGAGCATATTTCACTTCAACCTGGTCCATAAGTATCTTCTCCTGTATCATTTCTGACTTTCATCTTTTTCAAAATGAATCAAATCACCAAAATCACAATCCAACTCCATGCAAATCTTCTCCAAGACACTCATGGACACAGTCTCACCCCTGCTCATTTTTGCAAGTGTGCTACTACTTATTCCAATGTTTTTGTTCTCAACGAGATCCATCTTTTTCATACTCTTGTCAATTAATAATTTCCATAATCCGTTATAAGATACAGCCATACAATTCCTCTCTTATGGGGATTACCCATCTTTTCAAAAAACTCGAAAGTCCTCATAAATATTCTTAATTTACATTATAATCTAATGCTTTTATATTTTCAAATACAATTTTCGATTTATCAAAGTTTTTTTCCGATTAATCCATAAATAGTTTTCATTTAACCCTAACTTCATCAACTCAATATCAACTCGATATTCACCCAATATTCTGCATCCTTTTCATACACTAAAAAAGGACGCAGAATCTCTTCCACGTCCTCACATCTATCTGGCTTTATCTTCCCTTACCTTCGGTGCTTCCTTATGTGCTGCCTCCTGCTTCACCTCATCCACACCTCTAGCCTCAAATGCATCTGCATTATACTGATACTCCTGCGGCTCAGCGACCATTGGAGAGTATGCAACCTCTGCTTCCACTCTCTCTGCTTCAGCCCTCTCCGGCTCTGTCTGTTCCTGCTCCTTCACATTCTCCATACGCTTCTCCTTATCAAGCTGCACATTCATAGCCAGATTATCCATCTTATCAATCGAAGCGTCCAGATGCAGCTCCATTGATACAAGCATCTTTTTCACTGCTTTCATAGGTGCCAGCACCGCCTTTGTAATGAGATGTTTCTGCTCTTTCTGTGAGTAATCCACCTCCGGCTTGTCAGCAAAAGTACGGAATGCATTGGCTGCTGTCTGCCCTGCTTCACGAAATCCTTTTGCAAGAAGTGCTGTCTTTGCTATATCCTTATCCGTGGTCTTGATTGCACCTCTTACATTTTCCCGGATATCAAGAAGTTTTTTCTTAATTCCTAAGAACTCCGATACCCGATAAAGTGCAGCTCTGCCTTTTGCTTTTGCTTCTGCAACTATGCTTTTGGCTGTAGATTCGACCTGTGCTTTCACTGCATACACCTGTGACTTTATCTGCTCACATCTGGTATTTAGTCGCTCCTGTGCTTCTGACAATGCTTTTTTAGCATTATTGACAAGTGTATCTTCCTGCATTTCTTTGATCTGGTTCTGCATATTGGTAAGTTCTTCCGTCATGGAATCAATCTTTTTCTCCAGTCCATCCACATAGCTGCATATCTCAAATACATCGTTTGCCTGCTCTTTCATGGCATTTTTCTTTAATAATTCGAGAAGTTCCCTTATAACCTCCTCATTGGTAAGTGTTTTTCCTGCTTCCATATCCATTCTGTTTCCTCCATTCTGTAAATGGGGCAGCCTTGGCCGCCCCTGTACCTTGATTACTAATTATCGAAAGGGTGTTGCCTCTTTGTCCTTTTCTTTATCGGGATTGCCATGATGTTTCTCTGCACTCTCCCTCGCCTTTTCGTTGCTCTTATCCTTTGCTTTCTCATATTCCGAGATAATCTCATTATAGAGTTTTTCCCTGAAATCCTTTGTGACCGGATAGCAGACATCCTGATAGATTGGCTTGCCCTGCTCGTCCACCTGCTTTGTCTTATAAGAAGGCATTGATACAAAGATTTTCTCTTTTCCCTGCACGATATTGATATTATTTACAATGAAACTGTTTTCAAAGTAAATGCGGGCAAGTCCTTTGATGTTACTGCCTTCCCTCTCATAAGGTGTCACAGTTACGGAAAACTCAGGCATTTCCTGTGTTCTGTCCTGCTTCTGTGTCTCCTCTTTCTCCGGTTCTTTGATTCTTGCATAGGCATCAAGGATATTAGTATAGAGTTCCTCTCGAAACTCTGCTGTGATAGGATTGCACACATCCTTATAGATCACGCCATTGCTTTCATCACGCTCATTGGAGCGGTATCTAGGCATTGATACGAAAAGTTCTCCCTCGTCCTTATTCTCAAGGATTGCAATATTGGTAATCTTAAATGAATCACCGAATACCACTGTTGCAAATCCTTTGATATTGCTGCCCTCTTTTGCTCTTACTTCGTTTACTTTAATTGAATACTTCATATGCTATTCCTCGCTTTCTTTTTGTTCTTTGTTTTGCTCCGGTATGATAAGCTCACACCAAAGCTGTTCTATCTGTTCACAAGACAATCTGCCATTAAGCCAGTTGCCAAGTGTAACGACCATTCCGTCCTGCTCGTAATAGAGCCACTCCTGTGTTTCAATGTTCCCCTCATACACGATAGTCACATCAAAATCAGGCATAAATAATCCTTCCTCTGCATCCCATACACAGGCTATCCCCTGTCTGAGTGTCAGATTCAGGCTTTCGACATACACAGACCAGCCGCTTACAACTATCTGAAAGTCATCATCAATCTCAGCAATATCATCCTCGATGTCAATTAGCTCTTCCATTTCTGCTACTGCCTCTTCTATCTCTCCTAACCGGTATCTCTTATTCATCCATCACCGCCTCCTTATAAATGCACCTGACCACAAAACGCATGGTTCCTTTTTGGGAACAGGTAAAAAGAGTTAATTCTTTTTCTGTACCCTGTGTCTTGATGCTGTTATCATACGGATTTACCACCTCTGTCTCTGTTACCTCATAGATATGCTTCAGCCCCTTTTTGTCGGTTATCATCACTTTATCGCCTATGGATATCTGACTTAGTGGTGTAAAAAATGTGCCATATCTGCTGCCATTATGACCGCACAATACACAGTTGCCACTCTCACCGATTCCTGCTGTTTCTTCTATATGACCGATCCCGGCATTAAGCACTTTACTTGTGGTTCCTTCCATTACCGGATACCTGATATCTAAGCCCGGTATCTCAATGATGCCGATAACACCGCCTTCTTTAAGAATGGCTTCATCCTCTTCACTAATGGAGGTTTGCTCTTCCTCCACATCTGTTTCTTCATCGTAATCATCCTCCAATGTCTGCTCAAATTCACTTATGAGCTGTTCTGTCTGTTTTTCTCCTGTTGCCCGCCAGAAAAAAGGGACTGCCATAATGGCAATCCCTGCTGTAATCAGTAGTCCTGCGACCACTTTTCTTATGCTCATATTATTCACTCTCCTATCGTGTTCTGCCCTCTCTGTCGGCTTGATAAGCACCTTTATCCTCTGCTACAATTGCTGCAGATTCCATCCTGTCATCTGCTTCTCTTTCTTCCTCCGGTCCGCTCAGGTCTGCATCCACAGCCTTTGCGTTCTCAAGGTCAAGCTGGGCATTCAGTTCACACTGCCTTGACAGCTTTTCTTCCAGTTCCTTGCTGTATGCAAATGGCTTGTCATACTCTGCCTTTGATGCTTCAAGGTCATTCTGGTACTGCTCAATCTTCTTCTCCAGAAAGTCCACATTCTCATGGAGTCCATTGAACAGGTTTTCCAGCTTTACCATGCTGCCGACCGGACTTGTGGAAAGTTCTGCCTTGTACTCAGTCTTTCCACGAAGCACCATATAATTGATACCAAGGAAGTTCTTTTCCACAAGCAGCTCAAATCCATGGAACTTGCCGATTGCAGTTGTCTCTCCGGTCTTACATTTGCTGATTGCTTCAAGCATCATCGTTCCTCCATCCACACGCTCTGTGTAGGTTGCTTTGCCTATGGTAATGGCAAATTCCGGATTATCAATCAGTTCTTTATCCCTTGCCTTTACATCTTCTCTTACATTGGCAAGCTTTTCTGTTGCTGTCTTAATAAGCTTCGGGTACTTAATCATAAAGTTATCCTGCAATCCATATCTCTGATTGTCATAGGATGCCTTTAAGAGCTTTAATCTCTGGACATCATTGTCAATCTCCATCTTTTCCTTGATCAGAGGATTGCCTGTAGCAACCGCCTTGATCTCTGCATAGGAAAGTGTTGCCTCGTCGATATCCTCACAGCTTCGGCTTACCGCCTTGCTTGTCATGACCTGACTGATGAAACGCTGCTTATTTTCGACGAGTGACCAGTTGTATGCATCAAAGGTTCCTTTGGTGACATATCTGTAGATTGCAACCTCTTCATTTTCGTTGCCCTGCCTGATGCCTCGTCCTTCCCTCTGTTCAATGGATGTAGGACGGATTTTGCGGACATTCAAAATAAAAAAGAATGTGGAGGTAACAG
>OGJZ01000680.1_pt1 | contig 38181 bp, 34 predicted proteins | sample 1572321 | NCBI WGS metagenome assembly OGJZ01 (sample SAMEA2582086, study PRJEB24529) | metagenome | biome: Human gut stool | place: China | collected 2011 | reverse complement strand
AAAATGCTAAGATAGAAGTGGTTCCCCTGCCACTACTAACTATCACAAAAGAGGTAGTCCATGAGAGAGGCTAATGAAAGCTTATCATATACCAAAGTATCGTCGTCAAATCATTTACGGCAGATATAAAGCTAGTATCGGAAAAATCATACGTGACTTATGTGAGCGAAAAGGTGTGACCATCCATTAAGTCAATGCTTGTTTCGATCATATTCATATGCTTGTCAGTATCCCGCCCAAACTCAGTGTTTCGGCTTTCATGGGATATTTAAAGGGAAATAGCAGCTTGATGATGTTTGATAAGCATGCGAATTTAAAATACAAATATGAGAATCGAAAGTTTTGGTGCAGAGGCTATTATGTAGATACGGTAGGACGTAATCAGAAAGTGATAGCTGAATATATTCAAAATCAATTACAAGAAGACAGAGTAGCAGACCAGCTTACTTTATTCGAGGCAGTAGATCCGTTTACTGGCGAAATGAATAGGAGAAAGCAATTCAAGGTGCTTAAGTATCTGCTCGGGAAAGTGGTGCGCGAGGAAGCTATTTCGGCGGGCTTTTACCCCTGACCGGTAGAAGCGGCTTACAGCCGCAGAACAAACCACCAGTTTACACTGGTGGTTTTGATTCTCATAGAAGTCTGCAATGTGATATGGATTGGTGTGACTAGCTGAAGCGATGTTATGAATATATTTATATAGGATTTTTCTAGTGTAAGGATTACTACGCTTGGTAATATGTTCCTGTGCCAGATAATCACCAGATTAAAAGTGTTTGAGATCAATATTAATAAAGATATTGTTTGGTTGGGAAGACCGTCAAGAGATTCCAATATTGCTATCCTGTAGGTATAGAGAGCAAGTTCTCGATTTCTGGGAAGGAAACTTGAAGAACCTTGTGTAACCTATTTTCTTAGGCCTGACGATATCTTCTGTCAGATTCTGATAGAATCGGCTTGGGTCACTATAAGTTGTTTTACGATTTAAGACAAATTTGTGAGGAAGCTAATTTGTCTACATCAATTTTATCTATTTTCCGTGCTCGCAGACTATTCAACTGTTTTTAGCTTCCAGAAGGTTAAGACGTATATAAGCGTATCCATTATTATCTAGAAATGCTTGAGGACGGTGAGAATAGACACCCGTAGCTTGGAATATAATATCTGTTGTGTTGCTCTGTTTTCAGGTCTTTCAGTAGGTGATTAAATCCAATCGTACCATTGGGCATAGAGTAGTAACCATGTATATTTTGTCCGTTGATAAGAATAGCTACTTCAGAGTTTGCTTTACTCACATCAATTCCTAAAACTTATCCATATCATGTTTACTTCTTTGTCTTGAATGGATTCCTTATTTTAGTGATTTCATTTCCAATATGATGTCTGGCATATCCCACATACTTTGATAAAATTTGAACTAAAACAGGTCTCTTGCCAATTTGTAAAACGATATCTAGCGCCATAGAGCCCTACGACTTTACAAGATACCTTTACTTTATCATTTCGAAAATATAGATGAAATTTGACTATTATGCTATGTACAATTATTTTATAGAAAAGTAGTTTAAGACTTTTGATAATTCACGTCTTAATTTAGCTTCTACGTATATTGTAGAAGAATTACTCGGCTTTAAGTTGCTTTCTGAAAGAAAGGAACAAAATGAGTAAAAAATATAAATGCGTAAGTCGAAATAAGAAAGGAAAAATTTACTATGAGGTTGAATTCAGTGTAGATCCAACTACGGGTGACCGAAGGAGGTTTAGGGTTAAATCTTATAAAGATCAATTTGGAATTGATTTTAAAACAGAAAAGCAAGCCTTTGACGAAGTCTGTAGGATAAGAACTGAATACAATGCTAAAATAGCTAGTGCCAGTTCAAAAAGACCACAATTAGATATTCCATTTTCAAAATTTATGGAAGATGTCTATTTGCCTTATTATAAGAAAACTGTTCAGTCCGTAACCTTTCAAACAGCTTATCCTCAGTATAAGACTTTTATTGAAGTTTTTGCTGACAAGAAATTGTCTGAAATCAATGTTCGGGAATGTGAAGATTTTAGATTATCTTTAATGGAAGACTACTCTCCAAACTACGCAAAAGGACTTTGGTGTAAACTGAAGAAGTGCTTAAATTATGCAGAACGCTTGGAATACATTGAGAATAATCCTTGTCGAAAGTTAGACAATCCTAAAGGAGAAAAACCGAAAACTGAATTTTGGACTGTAGAGGAACTTGAAAAGGTATTAAAAACTTTTGATCAGGCAGTTTATGAAGAGAGGCAGTTTTATACGGCTATCTGGCTTTATTTTATGACGGGGATGCGAGTCTCTGAGGGTCTTAGTTTAAAGTGGTCAGACATAGATCTTAAAAATAAAGTTATTCATATTCAGTCTACCTTAGAATATCAAGGGAATGGGAAATACGTTCGAAAAGAGCAGACAAAAACTAAGGCAGGAATGCGTTTCTTAGAAGTAGATGACGAAACTGTTAAAGTTTTGCAAAATTGGAGAACTGTACAAGTGTATAATAGAGAAGATAATTTCGTGTTAGCACGGTTTAACTCTCCAATGAACAAATCTACCTTAAGTCGAATGTTAAAAAGGCATGCACTAGTGGCTAAGGTTCTGGTTATTACTGGGAAAGGTCTACGTCATAGTCATGATTCGTTTATGATAAACGTTCTAAAAAAAGATGTTTTGTATGTCTCGGCTCGTTCAGGAAGAACGGACAAAGCTACAACACTAAACACCTATTCTAATTTCTATGATAGACAGATTGTTACTGGCGGTGCTGAAATAACAGAGGTGTTAGGAGAGCTCGGACTAACTGCAAATCCCGCCACAATCCCGCCAAGTAAAGAAACCAAGTAAAAAATAGCTGTGTGAGAACAACTAAAGCAACGACGCTTCAGTTACTCTTAAATAATAGAGTTTCCAATGAAAATGAAAACCAGAGTTTAGGCTCTGGTTTTTTTGTAATTTCTAGTATATAGCTTTTGCCTTGTATCTTTTTTTAAGGTTTAAAAAAAGAATCTCCTCTTCTAATAAGACTATATAACTTACCAAAATCAATTTCTCTTTTCGGGCTATTGTTAGATAGTGAAATTTTTGTTATAATAGCAATATCAAATTTATAGGAGTATACAATGAAATCTATCAAACGTATTGTTTTAGCTGCGATTTTTGCAATTGGTGCTATTATCCTTGTAGCATGTTCAGGTGCTGCTAAGAGTGACAACGGAACCTATGTTTATGAGGCTTCTAAGGATTTTATCAAGAACACACTTAAGGAGCAAGGCGCTTCAAGTGAAGAAGCAGAAAAATACGCTGATCAATTTTCTTTGAAAATGACAATTGAAATCAAAGATACCAAAGGTAAAGTAACTCTTGAAGCTAAAGCTATGGGCAATAAGAAAAATCAAGATTATAAATTAAAAGTTGATCAAAAGAATAAAACTCTTGAATCAGAAAAGGGTGGCAACGACAAAGTTAAGTACAAAATTGAAGGCGATGTGTTGACATTGGATCTTTCTCAGTTGGAATCTGGTCAAGCTGACAAAGCTACTTTGGCAATCTTCAAGGATGCTAAGTTTAAACGAACTAAATAGTGAACGAAGTGAGATTTATAATCTCACTTTTTTCAATGATTTATGGCTTGTTAAATGAATGGCCACTAGGAGTTGATTTATTAAAACTACAAACTTTCAAATCAAAAAGGCTCTTGTTTTCTTCAGATTCCTCTTGCAGGAATGAGACAGCTTTTGGTATAATATTGATGAATTGAAGCAAAGGAATTCAATTTTGCAGTTGTGTGTGAAAAAGTGCTGGGGAGTGCTTTTTTATTGTTTAAAAATGATTTTTAGGAGGAGAGATGAAATATATTTGGTCTTATTTAAGAAGATATCCTAAATGGCTCTTATTGGATTTCCTAGGAGCGATTTTCTTTGTCGTTGTAAATTTAGGTCTTCCTACAGTTCTTGCTCGTATGATTGATGAGGGGATTAACCGTGGAGATGCTGACAAGCTTTATACCTATGCTTGGGTCATGTTCGGTGTGGTCTTGACTGGGATTGTTGGTCGTGTGCTCTTGTCCTATGCGGTTAGTAAGTTGACGACCACAATGGTGCAGGTCATGCGTAATGACATTTACGCTAAGCTTCAGGAGTATTCCCACCATGAGTACGAGCAGATTGGGGTATCCTCTTTGGTGACTCGTATTACATCTGATGCTTTTGTTCTCATGCAATTTGCAGAACAGATTCTAAAGATGGGTGTCATTACTCCTCTGATGATGGTTTCCAGTGTCTTTTTGATTTTGACGACAAGTCCATCTTTGGCTTGGATTGTGGCAATCTCCTTGCCTTTCCTAGCCGTAGTAGTCTGGTATGTGGCGGTAAAAACACGTCCGCTATCTGAGAAGCAACAGGCAACTCTCGACAAGATTAACCAGTACGCTCGTGAAAATCTGACTGGACTTCGTGTCATCCGAGCTTTCGCTAGAGAAGATTTTCAAGAGAAGAAGTTTGCTTCTGAAAATGCTGTCTATGCGGATAATTCAAACAAGCTCTTTAAATTAACTGGTTTGACTGAGCCACTTTTTGTGCAAATCATCATCGCCATGATTGTGGCAATTGTTTGGTTTGCTCTTGAGCCATTAGGTTCTGGGACGTTGGCAATCGGGGATTTGGTTGCCTTTATTGAGTACAGTTTCCATGCGCTATTGTCTTTCCTTTTCCTAGCCAACCTCTTTACCATGTATCCTCGTACGGCGGTATCTAGTGAACGTCTGCAGGAAATTATGGACATGCCTATTTCTATCAATCCAAATGAAGATGGGGTGACAGAGACTGAGACTAAGGGATATTTGGAGTTTGACAATGTAACCTTTGCCTATCCTGGTGAAACTGAGAGTCCTGTCCTACACAATATTTCTTTCAAGGCTAAACCCGGTGAAACCATTGCCTTTATTGGATCTACGGGTTCAGGAAAATCATCACTTGTGCAGTTGATTCCACGCTTTTATGATGTAACACTTGGACGCATTCTTGTTGATGGTGTGGATGTTCGTGACTATAATCTTAAGGCTCTTCGTCGTAAGATTGGCTTTATTCCACAAAAAGCCCTGCTCTTTACAGGAACCATCGGTGAAAATATCCGTTATGGTAAGGAAAATGCCAGTCATGAAGAATTGAATCAAGCTACGGATGTCGCTCAAGCCAAGGAATTTATCGACAGTAAGGAAGAACGCTACGATTCTCACTTGGCTGAGGGTGGTAGCAACCTTTCTGGGGGACAGAAGCAGCGTTTGTCAATTGCACGTGCGGTGGTTAAACGTCCTGATCTCTATATCTTTGATGATTCCTTCTCTGCCTTGGACTACAAGACTGATGCGACCTTGCGCCGTCGTCTGAAAGAAGTGACCCAGGATGCGACAGTCTTGATTGTGGCTCAACGTGTGGGTACTATCATGGATGCAGACCAGATTATCGTTCTTGATAAGGGTGAAATCGTGGGTCGTGGCCGTCACGAAGAGCTTATGGAAAGCAATGAGATTTACCGTGAAATTGCTAATTCTCAATTGAATCAAAAGAGTCTTACAGAAGACTAGAAGGAGGTCGAAATGAAGAATAATAAAAAGAAAACAAATCATTCCTCAAGTTTTGGCCGCCTTTGGTCCTACTTGCAGGCTTATCGTTTCCCACTTTACCTAGCTATTTTCCTGAAAATTGTTAGTGTTATCATGAGTGTCCTTGAGCCAGTGGTCATTGGTTTAGCTATTACCGAGTTAACTAAAAATACGCTGGCCATCATCAAAGGTGTGGAAGGCGCTCATATCAACGTCTCCTATGTTGGTTTGGTTTTGGTTGTTTATCTCTTGCGTGGTCTTATTTATGAGTTGGCTGCCTACTATTCCAACTATTTCATGACCAATGCCGTGCAAGCAACGGTTCAGGATATGCGTAATGAGATGACTGAGAAAATCAATCGTACCTCAGTGTCATACTTTGATAAGCACCAGTTTGGGGACCTCTTGGGCCGCTTTACTAGTGATGTAGAGACAGTATCTAATGCCTTGCAGCAGTCATTCTTGCAGGTTGTTAATGCCGTCTTTACTCTAGCCTTGGTTATTGGAACAGTGCTTTACCTTAATCTTCAATTGGGAGCTATAGTTGTCGTCACTATTCCCATTACTTACTTTGGCGCTCGCTTCATTATGAGTAAGTCTCAACCTTACTTTAAGCAGCAGGCTGATGCCCTAGGTACTCTTAACGGTTTTGTTCAGGAAAATCTGACTGGTTTCAATGTGCTTAAACTTTTTGGCCGTGAGGATAAATCTTTAGACGACTTTAAAGAGATTACGGAAGACCTTCAGAAGGTAGGTTTTAAGGCCAATTTCATTTCAGGACTCATGATGCCGGTTCTTAACGGTTTATCTGACTTGACCTATCTCATTGTTGCTGTTCTAGGTGGTTTGCAAGTCTTGGCTGGTCACTTGACGATTGGTAATATGCAGGCCTTTGTTCAGTACGTTTGGCAGATTAACCAACCTATTCAGAACTTGACTCAGTTGGCTGGACAATTGCAGAGTGCTAAATCTTCCTTGGACCGTATTTTCCAACTGATGGATGAACCAGACGAGGCTAATGATGCTACTGAAGTGCTTGAAGGAGATTTGACCGGTCAAGTTAGCTTTAAGCATGTGGACTTCCAGTATGTGGCTGATAAACCTTTGATTCGTGACTTTAATCTTGAGGTTAATCCTGGTGAAATGGTGGCCATTGTCGGTCCTACCGGTGCCGGAAAATCAACGATTATCAATCTTCTCATGCGTTTCTATGATGTGACTGCCGGGTCTATCTCGGTTGACGGTCATGATATCCGTAACCTGTCTCGTCAGGATTATCGTAAACAGTTTGGTATGGTGCTTCAGGATGCTTGGCTCTTTGAAGGAACTATCAAGGAAAATCTTCGCTTTGGTAATCTTGAGGCAACTGACGAAGAAATTGTTGAAGCCGCTAAGGCAGCCAATGTGGATCACTTTATCCGTACCCTACCTGGTGGTTACAACATGGAAATGAACCAGGAATCAAGTAACATTTCACTGGGACAAAAGCAACTTTTGACCATTGCGCGTGCGCTTTTGGCTGATCCTAAAATCTTGATTTTGGACGAGGCAACCTCATCAGTTGATACCCGTCTGGAACTCTTGATTCAAAAAGCCATGAAGACCCTCATGCAAGGTCGAACAAGTTTTGTTATTGCTCACCGTTTATCAACAATCCAAGAAGCAGACAAGATTTTAGTCCTTAAAGATGGACAAATCATCGAACAAGGGAACCATGAATCCCTCCTTGCAGATAAAGGCTTTTATTACGATTTGTATAATAGTCAATTTGCGGAGAAATAAACAGAAAAATCCATCAGTTCATAACTGGTGGATTTTTTCTGAATTTGACGAACAATAAGAGAAACTTCCCCTGTAAGAGAAGTCTCAACATCACTATTTATTTTTCAGCATGTCGTGTGACGAACATGGCATCTCCGAAACTGAAGAAGCGGTAGCGTTCTTGGACGGCGTGTTTATAGGCATCAAGGACGAATTCACGGCCAGCAAAGGCTGAAACCAACATCACCAAGGTTGATTTTGGAAGGTGGAAGTTGGTTGAAAAGGCATCTACGACTGTGAATTGGTAGCCTGGTTTGATAAAGATATTGGTCCAGCCTGAGTCGGCTTGGAGTTGACCATCGTATTTATTGCCGATTGTTTCCAGTGTTCGGATAGAGGTTGTTCCAACTGCAATGATGCGTCCTCCAGCGGCTTTGACACTATTGAGTGTATCGGCAGCGTCTTGGCTGAGGGTGTAAAATTCTGAGTGCATTTCATGTTCGTCGACATTATCGACAGAAACAGGTCGGAAGGTTCCCAGTCCAACGTGGAGGGTGAGGTAGACCAATTTTACGCCTTTAGCTTCAATCTTTTGAAGCAATTCAGGAGTGAAATGGAGACCAGCCGTTGGAGCAGCAGCAGAGCCATTTTCCTTGGCATAGACCGTTTGGTAACGGTCGCGGTCTTCCAATTTTTCATGGATATAAGGTGGCAATGGCATCTCACCCAAGCTTTCCAAAACCTCAAGGAAGATACCGTCGTAGCTAAATTCTACGATTCGACCACCGTGATCTAGTTCCTCAGTGACAGTGGCAGTCAATCGGCCATCACCAAAGCTGACTTTAGCACCTACTTTAAGGCGTTTGGCTGGCTTAGCCAAAACTTCCCATTGATCCCCTTGGGTATTTTTCAAAAGGAGAAATTCCACATGACCGTGGGTATCAGGCTTTTCACCGTAGAGACGGGCAGGAAGTACGCGCGTATTGTTCATGACCAAGGCATCGCCAGGGTTAAGCTGGTCAATGATGTGGTCGAAGTGAGTATCAGTCATTTCCTTGGTTACAGGATCAATGACCAAGAGTTTAGAGGCATCACGTTGTTCCAATGGGGTTTGGGCAATCAGTTCCTCTGGTAGTTCAAAATCAAAATCGTTTGTATTCATTTCTTTCCTCGTTTAAAAATTTTCAGCCTTTTTATTATAGCACGATATAGGATGACAGTCATTAAAGGAGTTGAGTGAAAGCGCTTGACAAAAAGGTTAAAAAAAGAGATAATAAAGAAAATGGTATATACCAATATCGAGGTGAATAGAATGAAAAAGATTTTAGTTAAGAATCAAGTTGAGGGAGGCAAAGTTGCCTTTGATCTTCTTAAAGAGAGCCTTGCAGCAGGTGCTCAAACCTTGGGCTTGGCGACAGGTAGTTCACCTATCGCTCTTTACCAAGAGATGGTTGAAAGCGATGTGGATTTTTCAGAGCTTTACAGCGTCAATTTGGATGAGTATGTCGGACTAGCACCAGACCATGAGCAGAGCTACCATGCCTTTATGAAGGCTCAACTCTTTGATGCTAAGCCATTTAAGGAGAGCTTCTTGCCTGACGGTATGGCTGAGGACTTGGAGCAGGCGGCTAAGGATTACGATGACGTCTTGGCACAACATGCCATTGACCTGCAAATCCTAGGAATCGGAAGTAATGGGCATATTGGTTTTAATGAGCCAGGTACGCCTTTTGATAGTCAAACTCATGTGGTCGACTTGACTGACAGCACCATTGAAGCCAATAGCCGTTTCTTTGCTAGTCGTGATCAGGTTCCTACTAAGGCTATTTCGATGGGAATTGCTTCTATTATGGCTGCTAAGAAGATTATCTTGTTTGCCTATGGTGACAAGAAGGCAGATGCCATTTTCAAGATGGTCAAGGGTCCTGTGACAGAGGAAGTACCAGCTAGTGTCTTGCAAAATCATCCAGATGTGACTCTTATCTTGGATGAGGCGGCCGCTGCGAAATTGTAATGCTATCTTGTGGAAAATCAATCCACGAAACTCAGGTTGAGGCATTTGGCGCTCAGCCTTTTTCTTTTGTTAAAAGTTACTTCCAAGCAAATCAATTGCCTAGCCCTCTTTGATAGCGCTATAATAGTTAAGTTGACTTTGACTATCAAACAACAGATATAGATATTTCATAAAGAAAGAGGACATACAATGGCAAAACCTATTCGAGTATTGCTTTATTATAAATACCTTCCCATCGAAAACGCTGAGCAATTTGCGGCAGACCACTTGGCTTTCTGTAAGTCAATCGGTCTGAAAGGACGTATTTTGGTTGCTGACGAGGGAATCAATGGAACGGTTTCTGGGGACTACGAAACCACTCAAAAATACATGGACTACGTTCACAGCCTTCCAGGGATGGAGGACCTCTGGTTCAAGATTGATGAGGAAGAAGAGCAAGCCTTCAAGAAGATGTTTGTGCGTTACAAGAAGGAAATCGTTCACCTTGGTTTAGAGGATGATAACTTTGACAGCGACATCAATCCACTTGAAACAACGGGTGCCTACTTGTCACCAAAAGAGTTTAAAGACGCCCTTTTAGATGAGGACACTGTTGTCCTCGATACACGTAACGACTATGAGTATGACCTTGGTCACTTCCGTGGAGCCATTCGTCCAGACATTCGTAACTTCCGTGAATTGCCACAATGGGTCCGTGACCATAAAGAAGAGTTCATGGACAAGCGCGTGGTTGTGTACTGTACTGGTGGTGTCCGCTGTGAGAAATTCTCAGGTTGGATGGTCCGTGAAGGCTACAAAGATGTTGGTCAATTGCACGGTGGTATCGCGACTTACGGAAAAGATCCAGAGGTTCAAGGGGAGCTTTGGGATGGTAAGATGTATGTCTTTGACGAGCGTATTGCCGTTGATATCAACCATGTAGACCCTGTCGTTGTCGGTAAGGATTGGTTCGATGGGACGCCTTGCGAACGCTATGTCAACTGCGGTAACCCATTCTGTAACCGTCGTATCCTTGCCTCAGAGGAAAATGAAGATAAATACCTCCGTGGCTGCTCACATGAATGCCGTGTTCACCCACGCAACCGTTATGTCTCTGAAAATGGTTTGAGCCAAGAAGAAGTTGTCGAACGTCTTGCGGCAATTGGTGAAAGCTTGGATGTAACACCTGCTTAAGTTTAAATAGTGAAGAAGCTGAGAGAGTTCTCGGCTCTTTTTTTGCAATTTATTTCTAAAATAATGACATATATATATTGCAAATGGAAATATATAGTGTATAATTAAGATGAAAACAGATGGTGAACCTAATCAATGTCGACGATAATATCAGATAAGATGAAAAGGAGGGGTCATGTGGCAAAGAATTTACGCTTAAAAGCAGCTCGAGCAGAGCATGATATGACCCAGGGTGACTTGGCAGAAGCGGTAGGTGCAACAAGACAAACCATAGGGTTGATTGAAGCTGGAAAGTACAATCCCAGCCTAGGTTTATGCATTGCCATTTGCAAAACACTGGACAGGACCTTGGATCAACTGTTTTGGGAGATTTAGGAAGGAAGTAAAGATGATGAAATTTAAGCTTGTTAATAATAAAGTTACAGATGAACGCGAAAAAGCTCTAAATAATAAAGTTGGTGCCGAATGTTTTTACATAATGATTGCAGGGACACTTGCATGCTTGGTCTATAGCTCCTTCTTTAACAAGGGGGTCATCACCTCTAATTACTTGGCCTTTCCAATGTTGATAGCATGGATTTGGTCTATTTATAGATCTGAACGACTTAGTGTTAACACATTTGGGGGTTCTGGAATGACAGTCTTAGGTTGTTTACTGGTGACTGGGCTTATCACCCTTGAAATGATGATAGTTAACTATCAGTCAAACCACAATGTCTATCATAATAATCCCTTGGATCCTAGATATCTCATGGCTTGGCCACTTACTTATATTTTGTATATTCCCTTTGTCTTTTTTATGAATTGGGCTCTCACAGCACTGGGAAGATATGAGAGAAGACGTCTTGAAAAACAGCTGGACGATTTGGAGAATGAAGAATAAATAGTGATAGAATCAGACCGTTCTTTTTGGTCTGATTTTTTTGTGTTATAATGGGTCCTAAAACTAAGGAGGTCACGTATGCTACTAACTGAATTTGATGATAATAGACAAGCGATTATCAATCCCGAGGACTTGAATGAGCCTCTTGAGGGGTTTCCTAAAATAGCTGTATCCTGTTTTTCTCGTTCGACCTTTCAACGAATGCTTGAGATGTTTCCCCATAAACTTATCTATGAAACGTCCATGGCGAATGTGGCTATTCCGATATATAAGCTTGTTATTGATGAGCAGGAGTTGGCTCTTTTTAATGCACCTGTAGGTGCCTCTGCCTGTGTGGCTATTTTAGAGGATATTTTTGCCTTGGGAGCTGATAAACTTGTACTTTTTGGTACTTGTGGGGTGCTTGATGAAGATATTAAAGAGACTTCTATTATTATCCCTAGTCATGCTCTTAGAGATGAAGGAACGAGTTTTCACTATGTGGAAGCTAGCAATGAGATTGCGGTAAATGTGGGTGTTTTAGATTGTTTTCGTTCCTATCTCAATGAGCGTCAGATTCCTCATAAGGAAGGCAAGGTCTGGACAACTGATGGTATTTACCGTGAGACGAGTGCTAAACTCAAAGCTCGAAAGGCAGCAGGGGCCATTTGTGTGGATATGGAGTGCTCTGCAGTTGCAGCTTTAGCAAAGTTTAGAGGTGTTGACATCTGCCATTTCTTCTATGCTGCGGACCACCTTTCTGAAGGTAATTGGGATGCCCGTAACTTGATGAATCATATGGACTTGGATGAAAAAGATAAGGTGGCTTTATTAGCTTTGGAGTTTGCGTGTGACTGGAGTAAACCTAAAAATTCTACTTTTTAAACTTCTTATTTGTAATCATTCTAAATAACTGTTATAATACTTTTTAGAATCATTCTAAATAAGGAGTATGAAATTGGAAGATAAGAATTTTGCAGAACGTTTAAATATTTTGAGAGCTGGTGTTTTGGGTGCCAATGATGGCATCATTTCCATTGCAGGAGTGGTTATCGGTGTGGCCAGTGCGACATCTAACATCTGGTTCATCTTGATTTCTGCTTTATCAGCGATTTTTGCCGGTGCCTTTTCCATGGCAGGTGGCGAATATGTCAGTGTGTCAACGCAAAAAGATACCGAAGAAGCTGCTATCGCTAAGGAACAAGCCCTCTTGGACCGCTCTCCTGAGGCAGCTAGAGAGAGTTTGTATCAAACCTTCCTCAGTCAGGGGGATTGCGAAACAGCAGCTGAAGTTAAGGTTAATCAAGCCTTTAATAAGAATCCTATCAAGGTCTTAGTTGAAGAAAAATATGGGGTAGACTTGGATGAAATTACGAATCCATGGCATGCTGCTGTATCTAGCTTTCTGGCCTTTTCAGTTGGTTCCTTGCCACCAGCCCTAGCTATTATGTTGTTCCCAGAGCCTTACCGTATTCCTGTAACAGTGGTCGTGGTTGCCCTTACCTTGCTCTTGACTGGTTATATCAGCGCCAAGCTTGGAAAAGCACCTGTTAAGCAAGCGATGTTGCGTAACTTGACAGTAGGACTCTTGACCATGCTTGTGACCTTCTTGGTCGGGCATATCTTCCACGTGAATGTGTAAGTCTTAATAATGTGATAAGTCTATCTTTTAAGGTAGACTTTTTGTTTTATCAAGCGGTCATTTGAGACCTTTCTTCTGTCCTCCTTTTTTAGTCTGCTAGACGACGCTTATCCGTGGTACAATAAGGTTATGCGTTTAGACAAATTATTAGGACAGGCAGGCTATGGTTCTCGAAATCAGGTTAAGAAGCTCATTCGTAGCCGTCAAGTTTATGTAGATGGTATCTTGGCGGATCGAGATAATCTTAATGTGGATGCTAGTCTTCAAACCATCACGGTTTCTGGTAAGGAACTGGAGCATACGCCAGAAGTTTACTATCTCATGAATAAACCAGCAGGTGTAGTGTCAGCTCGAAAGGACAAGGAACACCAGACAGTCATTGATTTGATTAAGCCTGAAGATCAGCGAGACGGTCTCTATCCTGTGGGCCGATTGGATAGAGACACGGAGGGTTTGGTGCTGATTACTAACAATGGGCCTCTGGGCTTTGCCATGCTTCACCCCCGCTATCATGTGGCTAAGACTTATTATGTTGAGGTCAATGATGTTCTTGAGCCTGATGCACCTGCCTTTTTTGAGTCGGGTGTTGTCTTTGAGGATGGTACTGTTTGTAAATCAGCTCAGCTAGAAATTCTAAGTTCTGCGAGTGACAAGAGTAGTGCTCATATCACGATTTCGGAAGGTAAGTTTCATCAAGTGAAAAAGATGTTCTTGGCTTATGGGGTCAAGGTGACCTATCTTAAGCGGATTTCTTTTGGAGCGTTTAAGCTTGATGAAGGGATAGCAGTAGGTTCCTATCGAGCGTTAACGGAAGCGGAAAAAGTGATTTTGCGTACTTATTTGGGCTAGTCATTTCTTCTTATTAAGGTATGATAGGAACTTTCAATCTCCTGATAGGTCCATCCTATCACTAGGCTAATACTGTAAGGCCTATAAGGACGGTCTTTTCTAGGGATATAAGTAAAACTTATGACATTCTATAAGTTTTTTTAATTTTTCAAGTCATGCTTCTGGTGGTATGATGGTATCAATTCGATTGAGAACTTAAGTAAGTCAGGGCAATGAGCAGGTCTAATCAGAAAGGGAGGTTCATTATGACAGAAGCATTTTATGATCGTTTGGCAAAGACACGTCATCAGATTCACCAACATCCAGAGGTTTCTGAGGAGGAGCATGAGACGACAGTCTTTTTGAAAGGTTATTTGAAAAATCTAGGTATTGAGCCTTTAAATTATCCCCTGAAGACGGGACTCATCGCTGAGATTGGGTCAGGTCATCCGATTATTGCTTTGCGTGCTGATATTGATGCCCTACCGATTAAGGAAAAGACAGGACTTCCTTATGCCAGCGACAATGGGGCTATGCATGCTTGTGGTCATGACTTTCATCAGACCTCTCTGCTTGGAGCTGCTCAGCTTTTAAAAGAAAGAGAAGCAGAGCTTAAGGGGACCGTTCGATTGATTTTCCAACCAGCCGAGGAAAATTTCCAAGGGGCCTATCAGGTCATTGAAGCGGGTGGCCTTGACGGTGTGTCAGCTATCATCGGTTATCACAATAATCCTCACTTGAAACCTGGTCAGATTGGTCTTCGTTCAGGTGCTATCATGGCTGGTGTGGAGCAGTTTAGGGTTGATGTTAAGGGTGTTTCGTCCCATGCAGCCCGTCCTGATTTGGGTGTAGATACAGTCTTGGTCACTACGACTATCATCAACAATTTACAGCAGATTGTAGCTCGTACGGTATCGCCCTTTGAATCAGCAGTATTGTCAGTTACTCATATCGAAGTTGGAAATACTTGGAATGTTCTTCCAGCAGCAGGCTTTTTCGAAGGAACGATTCGTACCTTTGAGCCTAAGGTTCGTGAAGATGTCATTGCTCGTTTTGAAAAGGTCGTTCAGGCGACAGCAGACCAGTTCGGTGCTCAAGTTGACATTACTTGGGGCAATTCGCCTTACGTGACCTACAATGACCAGACGCTTACACCTCTCATCTTTGAAAATTCTAAGGCCTTCGCAGAAGTGATTGAAACCTTGCCATCAACAGGGGGCGAAGACTTTGCGGCTTATCAAAAGGAAATACCAGGAGTCTTTGCCTTTATTGGCTCAAATGGTGAAGATAATGCACCAGACTGGCACCATGATGATTTCCTTGTGAAAGATGAGGCCTTGCCAGTAGCTGTGAATTACTATGTGGAAAACGCCCTCTTTCTACTTGACTATTTTAAGGAGCAATAAAAATAACCGTTCCCTTAATCGGTATTACCAGTAATGAAAAAACTGTCGAAGAAGGAAGTCCCATCATCCATCTATCTGTGAGTACATTATTTGCAGATGGAGTTAAGAGAGCGGGAGGCCTTCCATTCTATATTCCTATCAGCAACCCAGATTTTGCCCGTGAGTACGTTAATCGTATTGACAAGCTTATTCTAAGTGGCGGACAAAATGTAGATCCAAGCTATTACGGTGAAGAAAAAACGATAGATAGCAAGGACTACTTTTTGGATCGAGATATTTGGGAAGTGGCTCTAGTCAAGGAAGCTATTGCCCAAGGAAAGCCAGTTCTAGGTGTTTGTCGTGGGTTACAGCTTTACAATGCTGTGACAGTAGGTAGTCTCAATCAGGCGATTGACGGCCATGCGGAAAAAGGTCCTTTTGAGATTACTCACAAGATTGTGACTGAAAATGGGAGTCAGTTGCAGCAGATTTATGGAAGAGAGCAGGAAGTCAATTCTGTTCACCGTCAGAGTTTGAAAAAACTAGCTCCACATTTGAAAGTTACAGCAAGGAGTTCCAAGGATGATGTTATAGAGGGGGTTGAGAGTTTCACTGATGCCCCATTTATAGGTGTTCAGTGGCATCCTGAGTTTCTCTTGGGACATAAGCACTTGAAAGACCAAGGACTCTTTGATTATTTTGTTAAGAGTTTTACATAAAGCTTAAGGATTTTAAATTGGTGCTACTTTTGAAATTGAAAAGGAGGACGTGTCTAAGGAGAAATATTCTTTTGATCATTTTAGTTTACACTTAAGAGCCCGACCAATTGGTTGGGTTCTTTTGTCGTATTTTAGAAGCAGAAGTCACAGTCATTACAAAAGGGAGAAAGTTTTTCACTTGCTATTTTTGAGCTTTTTAGATAAAATGAAAGCGTTATCATTTCGAAAAATAGATAGGAAGTGGTCAAGTCATCTTCATGATGGTTGACCTTATAACTTCCGAATAAGGAGAAACGTATGTTAATTGGTATTCCAAAAGAAATCAAAAATAACGAGAACCGTGTGGCTCTAACGCCTGCTGGGGTGCAAAGTCTTGTAGCTAAAGGTCATGAAGTCCTTATTGAAACCAATGCAGGTCTTGGCTCTGGTTTTACTGATGCAGACTACGAAAAACAAGGTGCCAAAATTGTTGCAACTGCTGCTGAAGCATGGGCAGCTGAGCTCGTAGTTAAGGTTAAGGAGCCTCTTGCTGCAGAATATGGTTTCCTTCGTGAGGATCTCTTACTCTTTACCTACTTGCACATGGCAGCAGCTCCAGAATTGGCAGATGCTATGGTCAATGCTAAGACAACAGGTGTGGCTTACGAAACAGTACGTAGCCAAGAAGGTCACCTACCACTTTTGGTTCCAATGAGTGAAGTAGCAGGACGTATGGCTGTTCAAATCGGTGCACATTTCTTGACCAAACAAGAGGGGGGCTCTGGTGTTCTCCTAGGTGGTGTGCCTGGAGTTCCTAAAGGTAAAGTAACTATTATCGGGGGTGGTGTCGTAGGGACACATGCAGCCCGTATTGCCCTTGGACTTGGAGCTCAAGTGACTATCCTTGATATCAGTGCCAAACGTTTGTCTGTCCTTGAAGAGGTCTTTGGTAGCCAAATTCAAACACTGATGTCAAATCCGCTCAACATTGAAGCTAGCGTTCGTGATGCTGACGTGGTTATCGGTGCAGTTCTTATCCCAGGGGCAAAAGCACCAAAACTTGTTACTGACCATATGGTTAAACAAATGCGTCCAGGTTCAGTTATTGTGGACGTTGCCGTTGACCAAGGTGGGGTTGTTGAAACTGCGGATCGCGTGACCACTCACGATGAGCCTGTTTATGAAACACATGGTGTTCTTCACTATGCCGTTGCCAATATCCCAGGAGCTGTGGCACGTACATCAACCATTGCCCTTACCAACGTCACTTTGCCTTATATCGAAGCCCTTGCAGGAAAAGGATTCAGAAAGGCAATTAACGACGACGAAGGTCTTCGTCAAGGGGTTACAACCTACCAAGGTCATATCACTAGCAAACCAGTTGCAAAGGGTCTAAACAGAGAATATACATCAATTGACGAATTGGCCTAAACAGAGTTATTTATCCTGAATAAAAAGGAGTCGCACCATGATAGAGGGTGACTCCTTTTTTGAGGTCTGAGCAAGAAGTGAACCATTTTTTGCTGGTTGATAGGTGAATGCTCGCAAAGACTGAAACTATTGGTTTTTTCTAATTTTCGTCTTATTTTATGATATAATGAGTAGACATATTAAGGGCAGTAATGAGCACCTATAATGCTTTTTATTCTTGCTTATCTTTAGGAAGTTTTATCGTGGCCAACCATATTCGTGTAATTACAGCAATTGTTTTTTCTCAGCTTGTCGTTCTTTATTTTGGTTTTCGTATGGATGTCTCTTTGACCGGACTGCTAACTACAGTAGCTGTGGCATCCCTTGTTGAGATCATTTATCATGTGAAGCTTGTTCGTAAGATAGGAGCCAATATTTCTTTTGAAACTTTTTGGAAAAACTGTGACCAACTTTTTAGAAAAAATGCTGTGCTGTTGGCTATTTTACTTTGTGACCTGCTTATTTTTAAAGGTGGGGATTTCATGGCCTTCATTCTTTGGCAAGTTACCTTTGTTGTCTTGGTAAGTATTATCATCATGGCATCAAATAATGCACCGGACGCATGATAATACTTAAATCTTGCAATGAAAGAGTTTAGATAATGTTTAGCATTCACAGAAATCATTTGTCAGACCAGGGCGTTGACTATGTCACTTTTGGTCGAGGAGATAAGGTTCTCGTTATCATTACGGGATTAAGTTTGCAAGGCTTAAGTGATATGTCTGACCTTGCCATTTACTCGCTATTTTATCGATTTGCTAAGGAGTATAAGGTCTATATTTTTGATAGAAAGGACCATATCAAAGAAGGTATTTCAATTGAGAATATGGCTGATGACCTCTACCATTCTTTACAAGAATTACATATTGCTAATGCCTCTATCATAGGCATGTCACAAGGTGGTATGATTGCTCAGCTGTTTGCTATTAAGTATCCTCAAAAGGTGACTAGTCTGGTGTTAGCTCTGACATTCTCTCGAAATAATGATATCAGTAGAGACACCATCGTAGGCTGGATTGAGATGGCTAAAAATGGTGAGATGGGTAAGCTCAATAAGGATTCAATGTGTAAAACATTTTCGTCTCCTATGTTAAAGAAATTATATGTGATTAATAAACTATTTTTGAAGACTGTGAGTGTTGAAAAACAAGAACGATTTGTCCGTTTAGCCAAGTCAATTCTTGAGTTTGATTGCCATAAGTCCCTTGATAAAATCACCTGCCCGACTCTTGTCTTGGGAGCTAAAAAAGATTTGGTTCTGGGAGTGGATGGTGCAAGGGAACTTGCAAATAGCATTCCAAAAGCCTCCTATTATGAATTTGGCAAACTGGGGCACGCAGCTTTTATTGAAAGTAGGCAATTTAATAAAATCATATTAGAATTTCTGCAAGAAAACACATAGGTAGTGGACTTCTGGAAATCTATTAAAAACAAATGAGAAAGGGGTTACAATAAAAAATGTAGCCTCTTTTTATTTCCGGTTCAATTGTGTGCAGTCTGAAAAATTAAATGATAGAATGTCGGTAGATAGGAGGATACAGAAATGTTAAACTATGATTTGATTGTTATCGGTTTCGGTAAAGCCGGTAAAACTCTGGCTGCTAAGATGAATGCAGCTGGTAAGAAAGTTGCTGTCATCGAGCGCAGTAAAGCGATGTATGGTGGTACTTGCATTAATATTGCTTGTATCCCAACTAAGACTATGATTGTTGCGGCTGAGAAGGGCTGGTCATTTGACGATACCATGAAAGAACGTGGTGCAGTGACTGGTCGTCTTAATGCTAAGAATTATAAAATGTTGGCAGACAATGGCGTTGCTGTCATTGATGCAGAGGCACATTTTGTGTCAAATAAGGTTATTGAAGTAGTGGCTGGTGATGATCGCCAAGAGCTAACAGCTGAGACTATTGTCATAAATACAGGTGCTGTGTCTAATGTCTTGCCTATTCCTGGTTTGACAACAACTGAGCATGTCTACGATTCAACTGGTATTCAAACCCTTGAAGCCTTACCAAAACGTTTGGGTGTCCTAGGTGGTGGTAATATCGGTCTTGAATTTGCTGGCCTTTATAACCGTTTGGGAAGCCAAGTGACTGTCTTGGATGCAGCGACTAGCTTCTTGCCACGTGTAGAGCCATCTATTGCTAAGTTGGCCAAGGAATACATGGAAGAGGACGGCATTGTCTTTGAGCAAGGTGTTAAAACTTCCGAAGTGAAAAATGACGGTGATGAAGTTGTCGTTGTTACTGACAAAGGCGAGTTCCGTTTTGATGCGCTCCTCTATGCGACAGGACGCAAGCCTAATATCGAACCTCTTCACTTGGAAAATACTGATATCGCCATGACTGAGCGCGGTGGTATCCAGGTCAATAAACATTTGGAAACAAGTGTTCCTGGTGTCTTTGCAGTGGGTGATGTTAATGGTGGCCTTCAATTTACCTACATCTCACTAGACGATTTCCGTATTGTCTTTAATTACCTAACTGGTGATGGCAGCTATAACCTTGAAACACGTGGAGCTGTTCCAACTGCTATGTTCCTCAACCCACCTTTGGCACAAGTTGGTCTTACTGAAGATCAAGCCAGAGCAGCAGGTGGACCGGTTGCTGTCAAGGAACTTCCAGTTGCTGGCATGCCTCGTGGTCATGTTAACGGTGATTTGCGCGGTGCTTTCAAAGCTGTGGTAAATCCTGAAACTAAGGAAATTTTGGGAGTGACCCTCTTTGGTCAAGAATCTCATGAAATTATCAATCTAATTGCCCTAGCAATGAACCATAATATTCCTTATACAGATTTGGCTAAACAAATCTTTACTCACCCAACTATGGCTGAAAACCTAAACGATTTGTTTGCGATATAAAATGAAAAGAGCCGAGAGGCTCTTTTTTTGGAAACATATCTCTAATGCAAAGCGACACTCTAGGTTAGATGTCGCTTTTTTTGCGCTTTGATGATAAGATAGAAGTGACATAGGAAAATTCCTTAGATTGGTACTCTTAATCCACTCAGGGAGGTTGATAGACCTTGAGTCACCACTAGAAACTGTATGAAAAACTTAGAAAGATACTCGTATGCCAACTGGTCTGTGAGTGTGTATAGCTTATGACTAAGAAAGTAGGAGTGGGCAAGGCCCACAGTAAGATTATTTTGATGGGGGAGCACTCGGTTGTCTATGGTCATCCTGCCCTTGCTCTTCCTCTTAAGGATATTGAGGTTGTCTGTCAGATTCAGGCGGCTGAGACTCCTTTAACTCTTAAGGCTCAAGATCCCTTGACGACGGCTATTTTTTCAGCTCTTAATTATCTGAAAATCAAGAACCAGCCTATCAGTTATGATATTTCGTCTAGTGTCCCTGAAAAGCGTGGTATGGGGTCATCTGCTGCAGTGGCCATTGCGGCTATTCGTGCGGTCTTTGATTATTTCGACCAGGAGCTCAGCCAGGAGACCTTGGAAATGCTGGTCCATCAGGCAGAGACTATTGCCCATAGTAAACCTAGTGGCTTAGATGCCAAGACCTGCTTGAGTGACCAAGCCATTAGCTTTACGCGAAACATTGGTTTCAAGGAAATCGAGGTCAATCTAGGTGCCTATCTGGTCATTGCTGATACGGGCATCCATGGAAATACCCGTGAGGCCGTGGAAAAGGTTGAGGCTATAGGACTAGATGCCTTATCAGACCTAAACCGACTGGGCGAATTAAGTCAGCAGGCAGAACTAGCCCTCAAAGCCAAGGATCAAAAGCTTCTTGGTCAGCTCATGTCTCAAGCCCATAATCACCTTAAATCTTTAGGGGTGTCTTGTGACTTGTCGGACCTTCTAGTAGCAACTGCTCTGGAGCAAGGTGCACTGGGAGCCAAGATGTCAGGTGGAGGATTGGGTGGTTGCATTATTGCCCTAACAAGTACTAAAGACCAAGCCCGAACGATTGCTAAAAAACTTCAAGAAAAAGGAGCCGTAAACACGTGGATAGAAAGCCTGTAAGCGTCAAATCGTACGCAAATATTGCTATTGTCAAATACTGGGGTAAGGCGGATGCGGAGCGTATGATTCCTTCAACCAGTAGTATCTCACTGACTCTGGAAAATATGTATACGGAAACCAAGTTGTCTTTTCTGACTGAGGATGCAACCAGTGATGTCATGTATATCGATGATGAGCTCCAAGGGGAAAAAGAAACAACCAAGGCCAGCAAGGTATTAGACCTCTTCCGTACCAATCCCAACCAATATGTCAAGATTGAAACTTGGAACAACATGCCAACAGCTGCAGGTCTATCATCAAGTTCTTCAGGACTTTCTGCCCTAGTTAAGGCAGCCAACGAGCTCTTCCAAGTCGGAAAAACGCAGTCTGAGTTAGCTCAAATTGCCAAGTTTGCTTCAGGCTCATCATCACGCTCTTTCTTTGGTCCATTGGCAGCTTGGGACAAGGATAGCGGTGAGGTTTACCAAGTTGAAACAGACCTCAAATTGGCCATGATTATGCTGGTTTTGACAGATCAAAAGAAACCCGTATCAAGCCGTGATGGTATGAAGTTGTGTACCGAAACATCGACATCCTTCCCAGAGTGGATTAAACAGTCCGAGCAGGATTACAAGGATATGTTAGGCTACCTCAAGGCTAATGATTTCCAAGCGGTCGGTGAGCTCACGGAAGCTAATGCCCTTCGTATGCACCAAACCACAAGTACGGCAAACCCTCCATTTTCATATCTGACGGATGCTTCCTATCAGGCTATGGATGAGGTTAAGTCCCTCCGTGCCTCTGGTGAACAGTGTTACTTCACTATGGATGCGGGGCCAAACGTTAAGGTGCTTTGCCTGGAAAAAGACCTGGACCGCCTAGCAGACCATTTCCGTAAGGATTATCAGATCATCGTTTCACGCACCAAGGAGTTGCCAGATGCCTAAGCAGTCGGTTAGTCGAGCCAGGGTAAAAACTGGCGGAAAACTCTATATTGCTGGAGAATATTCAGTTCTAACACCTGAGCAGACAGCCCTAATCCAGTTCATCCCTATCTTTATGTCAGCAGAGGTCAAGGAAGCACCAAGCACACAGCTATCTTCTGATATGTTTGACTATAGTGTTAACCGTGAGCCAGACGCAAATTATGCCCTCATTCAAGAGGCCTTGAATACTTTTGAAGCCTATTGTGGTGAGAACTTGCCTACTCTGGAACTTTCTATCACAGGAAAATTAGAGCGAGATGGGGTTAAGTTTGGCATTGGCTCATCTGGTTCAGTTGTGGTTTTGACCCTCAAGGCCTTGGCAGCAGCTCTGCAGAAAGACTTGTCCGAAGACATTCTCTTTAAATTAGCTAGTTACACCCTCCTCAAACAAGGAGACAACGGTTCTATGGGGGACCTAGCTTGTATCGTATACGAGGATCTGGTTTCCTATCGCTCTTTTGACCGTGTAAACATAGCAGAGCTTATAGACCAAATGACTCTATCAGAACTTTTGGAGAAAGACTGGGGCTATCGTATCAGACCTGTAGTGCCAGCTCTCAAAGCTCATTTTTTGGTGGGGTGGACCAAGCAAGCTGCTATCTCAAAAGACATGGTTAAGATGGCCAAATCTCGTATATCAAGCAAGTATCTAGGTGAAACCGAAGTTGCTGTTCAAGCTGCCATCAAGGCTCTGGAAACAGGAGATAAGAACTTGCTGAAGAGCAGCCTTCAAACTGTCAGTGACCAGTTGGAATCACTGAGTCCAGATATTTATGTGGACAAGCTGAAAAAACTCAAAGAAGCAGAGCAAGGACTCGATGCCATTGCTAAGTCCTCTGGAGCTGGAGGTGGCGACTGTGGTATCGCCTTTGCCTTTGACCAAGCTAGCCGAGATGCTCTAGTTGAGCGTTGGCAGCAGGTAGGAATAGAGCTCTTGTATGAGGTATAGGAATCAGCTTAGTAGATAATAATCACGCAAGAAAGTAAAGAAATAACCTATGACAAATCGTAAAGACGATCACATCCGTTATGCCCTTAAGTACCAGTCGCCCTACAATAGTTTTGACGATATGGAACTTATCCACAAGTCTCTACCAACTTATGATTTAGATCAGATTGACTTGTCCACACATTTTGCAGGACGAGATTGGAACTTTCCCTTTTATATCAATGCCATGACAGGTGGTTCTGCCAAAGGTGGTGCTGTTAATCGAAAATTAGCTGAGGTGGCCAGTCGAACAGGTATTCTCATGGTGACGGGTTCCTACAGTGCTGCTCTAAAAGGAGAAGCACCAGAATCCTTTGACTATCGTCAAGAGTTTCCAGACTTAGACCTAGCGACTAATATCGGTGTGGATAAGTCTGTGGACCTGGGGATTAAGACGGTGGAAGCTATGAATCCAGTCTTTTTACAGCTTCATGTGAATCTTATGCAGGAGCTCCTCATGCCTGAGGGAGAGCGTATTTTCCACACTTGGAAGGAAAATGTGGCGGCTTATGGACAGAACATAGAGGTTCCACTTGTGCTTAAGGAGGTCGGCTTTGGTATGGATGTGGAAACCATTCGTTATGCCATGTCTCAAGGCATCAAGACTGTGGATATCTCAGGTCGTGGTGGGACTAGCTTCGCCTATATTGAAAATAGTAGAGGTGGCAACCGTGATTACCTCAATGACTGGGGACAAAGCACCGTCCAGACCCTCTTGCAAGCCCAAGACCTTCGTGATAATGTGGAAATCCTAGCCTCAGGTGGCGTGCGAAACCCACTCGATATGGTCAAATGTCTGGTCCTAGGAGCAAAAGGTGTAGGCCTCTCACGAACAGTCCTTGAATTGGTGGAACGTTACCCTGTGGATAAGGTTGTGGCTATTGTTAATGGCTGGAAGGATGACCTTCGTCTTATCATGTGTGCCCTTGATTGTCGAACTGTAGATGAGCTCAAATCTGTTGATTACATTCTACATGGTAAGCTACAAGGAACTTATATCAAGCAAGGAAAGTAGGAAAGAGCTAAGTGCTCTTTTTTTCTTTTATAAAGATGGTAAAACAATTTCTCTAGGCGATGATTATTATGAAGACATCACCTTAACTTCATTCAAAGAATAATAATTACGTTCTTGATTTGACTTGCTTCTAGCGAGCAAAGCGAGCGCTTAATGAGACTTTCCGCTGTGAGAAAAGTTGTTGAAACACTAGTGTTTCAAGAACTCGGAATTTTTGAGACCTTAGGCTCAAAAATTAGTCATGGAGCTTCGAAGAAGATCGCTGACGTCCGCACTCACTTAAGGAAAGTCTCAAAAAATCTATTTTTCAAAAGAATATCTTCCAAAAAAGAGCCTAAGCTCTTTTTTATTATCCAATCAAGCAAAAAGTCAACTTTTCCCCTTGACAAGTTACTGCCATAGGAGTATTATTTTCAGTGAAATACGGTAGGTGAGGCTACCACAAGGATACGGATGACTACCGCAAAGCAGTGGAGACACTACTCGTTGGTCAACAGTCCTGATCGCCAAGGTCAAGACTAAGCTCATTTCATCGCCTTGCGGAGCTAAAGCTTGAACGGTCCATTTTTTGACAGAATCTATTAAAAAATCCACCTCGAGTTTATAGAGTCTTACCTGTATATGGGTAGGACTCTTTTCATTTGTCCGAGGTCCACCCACCATCAAAAAAATTGAAAGGAGAAACCTATGAGACTAATCGACGATCACCCCGAACCGCACCTAACCAGTCAATCGCTGATTAGTGTCTTAGGGACTCCATAAGTGATTGGCTCCTGATTAAATAAGGAGATTCCAATGTCAACAAATAAAGAAAGACTTATTGCTGCTCTTCAAGAGCCACTTGAAACAACCCTTACTCGCTACAAGACTCATTTGGATGGCTTGAAGGAAGACCAAGTAGAAGAAAACCGTGACCTTTATGGGGAAAATGTCATAACCAAAGGACAAGAAGATTCTATCATCAAAAAGATTTATGAATCTATCATCAATCCCTTTACTGTTATTCTCCTAGTCATCGCTCTGGTTTCCTTTATCACCAATGTCTGGCTTGCTAAACCAGGTGAAGAAGACCCAACGACTTCTATCATCATTGTCACTCTAGTTTTGATATCTGGTGGTATCCGTTTTATTCAAGAACTTCGTAGTGACAAGGCTGCCAGCAATTTGTCTCGCATGATTGTCAATACAGCAACAGTACTTCGAGATGGCAGTGAGCAAGAAATCCCAATTGATGAAATTGTGGTTGGAGATGTGGTCAAACTAAGTGCGGGAGATATGATTCCGGCTGATGTGGTCTTACTAGATTCTCGTGATTTCTTTGTTCAACAGTCTGGCTTGACAGGTGAAAGCGATGCTGTGGAAAAAGCTTGTCTGGCTAAGGCGGATGGTCAAAATCTAGAGAGTTTGCTTGAAAGTGAGAGCCTTGCTTTCATGGGAACTAATGTTATCTCTGGTCGTGCAACAGCCTTGGTTTTGGTTGTTGGTGATGAAACCATGATGGGAGCTATCGAGCAGACCATCAATACTTATGACGAACCAACTTCATTTGAACGTGAGATGAACTCCATTTCTTGGCTCTTGATTCGACTCATGTTGGTCATGGTTCCCGTTGTTTTTGTGATTAATGGTTTAACAGATGGTGACTGGCTTGAAGCCGGCGTCTTTGCCCTTAGTGTGGGAGTCGGTTTGACCCCAGAAATGTTGCCGATGATTATCACAGCCAGTCTTGCCAAGGGTTCTATCATTATGGCCAAGGAAAAGGTGGTCATCAAAAAACTTAATGCTATTCAAGACCTAGGGGCTATCGACATCCTTTGTACGGATAAGACAGGAACCCTGACTCAGGATGAAATCGTTCTTGAGTACCCTCTTGATATTCATGGTGACCTTGACCTATCAGTGCTTCGGAGAGCCTATCTTAACTCTTATTTCCAAACTGGCTTGAAAAATCTTATGGACCGTGCCATTATTAGCCGAACTGAGAGAGAAGCTAAGAAACACGACATCGTTCGTGACCTTGACCAAACCTTCCACAAGATTGATGAGCTCCCTTTTGATTTTGAACGACGTCGCATGAGTGTCATTGTTAAAGATAATGATGGTTTTGTCAGTATGGTGACAAAAGGTGCCCTTGAAGAAATGCTCTCAGTTTCTAACTATGTGGAATACAAGGGTGACATTATCGCATTAACAGACGATGTTCGTGAGGAAGTTCTCGCGGAAGTCGCACAGTTGAATGAACAAGGTTTGCGTGTTCTCGGTGTTAGCTACAAATCACAGCTTAATGAAAATGACGTCTTTAGTGTCGAAGATGAAAGTGACATGATTTTGACGGGATATCTTGCCTTCCTTGACCCACCAAAACCATCAGCAGCACCTGCTATCAAGGCTTTGGCTGAGTATGGTGTGACCACAAAAATTTTGACTGGAGACAATGATAAGGTGACACAGGCTGTCTGTGAAAAAGTTGGTTTAGATGTGACGCACATCCTACTTGGAAGTGATCTTGATACCATGTCAGATCAAGATTTGGCTAAGGCTGTGGAAACGACAACAGTCTTTGCTAAGTTATCCCCAGACCAAAAGGCACGAATTATCCTAAGCCTTAAGGAAAATGGCCACAAGGTAGGTTATATGGGTGATGGTATCAACGATGCCCCATCTATGAAGGTGTCAGATGTGGGTATCTCTGTGGATACAGCTGTTGATATTGCCAAAGAAACTGCAGATGTTATCTTGCTTGATAAGGATCTAATGGTCTTGGAAAAAGGGCTGGTTGAAGGACGTAAGGTCTATGCCAATATGACCAAGTATATCAAGATGACTGTTTCTTCAAATTTCGGTAATATCTTTTCTCTCCTTTTTGCCAGCATCTTCTTACCATTCCTACCAATGGCACCTGTGCATTTGATTGTCCTAAATCTTGTCTATGATATCTCTTGTATCGCCCTTCCATTTGACAATGTGGACAAGGAATTTCTTAAAGAGCCACATATCTGGGAAGCCAAATCAATCATGCGTTTCATGGCTTGGTTTGGACCTATTTCGTCTGTATTTGATATTTTGACTTACATCTTGCTCTATTTCATCATTGTGCCAATGATTTTGGGGCATGGCTATGTTCATGGTTCACCAGAAGCAGCAGCCTTTATTATCATCTTCCAAACAGGTTGGTTTATCGAATCTATGTGGTCTCAAACCATGGTTATCCACATGTTACGTTCACCAAAACTACCATTTATTCAAAGCCACCCAGCACTATCTGTTGTTGTGACAACCCTATTTGCTGCTGTCTTTGTAACCTCTCTTCCTTACAGTCCTTTGGCTAGTCTCTTAAAACTTAGCCATCTAAATGGTCTCTATTTCATTCTCTTGTTTGTTATTATCGTTTTGTATATGCTTAGTGTTACCTTTGTGAAGCATATCTATATTAAGAAATATAAAGAATGGTTATAGGACAACTATCCTTAGAAAAAAGAGCGTAAGCTCTTTTTTCATTACCTTTCATTCTGCCAAAACCTTTTCATTTATGGTATAATAGGGCGATTATAGATAATCAGAGGCCCTAAAAAACGTCAGTTATGAGGACATATTTTCTAAGAAATGAGAGACTATGTTTTCAAGGCCCCTTTCTTTCGTAGGCTATCCCAGTGGGAGGTGGAGGCCCTGAGATTTGGGGCTCAAGGCTAAGACCGCCACGAAGGAAACCATCACAAAAAAATCTTAAGAAGGAAAAAGAAAATGAGTAATTACGCTATTATCCTTGCTGCGGGTAAAGGAACTCGCATGAAATCAGATCTTCCAAAAGTATTGCACAAGGTTTCAGGCATCACTATGCTTGAACATGTCTTCCGTGCAGTTTCAGCCATTGATCCAGCTAAGAACGTTACTGTTATTGGTCACAAGGCTGAACTTGTTCGTGAGGTTTTGGATGGTCAATCTGCCTTCACTTTGCAAACTGAGCAGTTGGGGACTGGTCACGCAGTAATGATGGCTGAAGATGAGTTGGCTGGACTTGAAGGTCAAACGCTTGTTATTGCTGGTGACACGCCTTTGATTACTGGTGAAAGCCTTAAAAACCTTATTGATTTCCACGTTAATCACAAAAATGTTGCCACTATCTTGACTGCAACTGCGGACAATCCATTTGGTTATGGTCGTATCATCCGTAACGAAAATGGCGAAGTGACTAAGATTGTTGAGCAAAAAGATGCCAACGAATTCGAACAACAAGTCAAAGAAATCAATACAGGGACTTACGTTTTTGACAATAAACGTCTCTTCGAAGCACTTAAAAATATCAACACTAACAACGCTCAAGGGGAATACTATTTGACTGATGTCATTTCTATTTTCCGTGAGAATGGTGAAAAAGTAGGTGCCTTCACTCTTCGTGACTTCGAAGAAAGTCTCGGGGTTAACGACCGTGTTGCCTTGGCTACGGCAGAAGATGTTATGCGTCGTCGCATCAACCAAGCTCACATGGTTAATGGTGTTACTTTCCAAAATCCAAATGCCACTTATATCGATGTCGATGTGGAAATTGATCCAGATGTTGTCATTGAAGCTAATGTAACGCTTAAAGGTAAAACTAAGATTGGTGCAGAATCAGTGCTTACCAATGGGACTTATATTGTTGATTCAACAATCGGTGCTAAAACTGTTATCACTAACTCAATGATTGAGCACTCAGTCGTTGAAGAAGGTGTTACCGTTGGTCCATTTGCCCATGTTCGTCCAGATTCAACCCTCAAAAAAGATGTTCATATCGGTAACTTCGTTGAGGTTAAGGGGTCTACTATCGGTGAAAATACCAAAGCTGGTCACTTGACCTACATTGGTAATGCGGAAGTTGGTTCTGACGTTAACTTTGGTGCCGGAACAATTACCGTAAACTATGATGGACAACACAAGTTCAAGACACAAATTGCTAACAACGTCTTTATCGGAAGCAATTCAACCTTGATTGCACCGCTTGAAATTGGGGCTAACGCCCTCACAGCGGCTGGTTCAACCATCACAGATGATGTGCCAGCTGACAGCGTAGCCATTGGACGTGGCCGTCAGGTCAATAAAGAAGGCTATGCCATTAAAAAACCTCACCACCCAAGCCAACAAAAGTAGGCTTAAGACTATCTGAGCTAGATTCTCTTGTAGAGTAGAGGTAGCTTAGAATGAGGTCAGAAGTAAAAGGAGTCAATTCATGGAGTTTGAAGAAAAAACACTCAAACGTGAGTCAAAATTTAAGGGACATATTTTTGAAGTTGCAGTAGACGAGGTCCTCTTGCCAGACGGTAAGACGGCTGGTCGTGAACTCATCTTCCACAAGGGAGCAGTAGCCGTTTTAGCGGTTACCCCAGAAGGAAAAATCATTATCGTCAAGCAATACCGTAAGGCTATTGAGGCAGTTTCTTACGAGATTCCTGCGGGTAAACTGGAAGTCGGTGAAGCTGGCGATGAAATGGCTGCAGCAGCGCGTGAACTTGAAGAGGAGACTCAATACAAGGGTGATCTGGAATTGATTTATGAATTTTACACAGCCATTGGCTTTTGTAATGAGAGAATCAAACTCTATGTAGCGACCAACCTTAAACCTGTGGAAAATCCACGTCCACTTGATGATGATGAGTTCCTTGAACTCTATGAATTGACCTATGAAGAGTGTATGGAACTTGTAGCGTCAGGGGCTATCCAGGATGCCAAAACTATCATCGCACTCCAATACTATGCACTTCATTTCGGAGGAAAATAAGCTATGGGAAAACCACTTTTGACCGAAGATATCATTGAGCAGGCCAAGCGTGGGGAAATCGATTTAGAGGAACATCCTTATTATGAGGACTATGATCAAGAGTTCTATGACGAGGATTATGAGGCTGATTACCAGCCTTCTGCCTACAAGAGCCGTCGAATTGAGAATGCCAAACGCAATCAATTTCAACACAAGCTTAATCGCATCCTCTTTTGGGTTGTGGTCCTCTTGATTCTTCTCTTCATTGCTGTCTTTTATTTCTAAAAAGTCTATGAGTCAGATAGCCCTAGCTACTGATTCAGGAAAGATTACAAGCTGAAAAGGAACTATATGAAAATCGGAATTATCGCTGCCATGGAGCAGGAGTTAGTGCTTCTAGTGGAGCAATTGGAAAATAAGGTTGAAGAAACTGTTCTTGGCAATACCTACTATACAGGACGTTTGGGAAAACACGACGTCGTTTTGGTACAATCAGGTGTTGGTAAGGTTATGTCAGCCATGTCTGTGGCTGTCTTGGCAGACCATTTTGGCGTTGATGCCCTCATTAACACTGGTTCTGCAGGAGCAGTAGCACCTGGACTTAAAATTGGAGATGTGGTTGTAGCTTCAAAATTAGCCTATCACGATGTTGATTTGACAGCCTTTGGCTATGATTATGGGCAAATGTCTATGCAACCACTTTACTTTGAAAGTGACTCTACCTTCGTAGAGACTTTCGAAAAGGTCTTGGCTCAGGCTTCCATTGATTCTAAGGTTGGGCTTATCGCTACGGGTGATAGCTTCATTGCGGGTCAAGGCAAGATTGATGCTATTAAGGGGCATTTTCCAGAAGTCTTGGCTGTAGAGATGGAGGGAGCAGCTATTGCTCAAGCCGCACACAGTGTCAAAAAGCCTTTCATCGTTGTACGTGCCATGAGTGATACAGCGGCTCATGATGCTAACATTACCTTTGATGAATTCATTATTCAGGCGGGGAAACAATCAGCTGCTATCTTGGTTGAGTTTCTCAAAGAACTTGCCTAAAATACATTAAATGAGTGCTTATGCTCATTTTCTTAATTAATTTAAAGATGACTGCTATTCATTTAAGAATGGCAGTTTTTTTCTGCTTTTAGATAAGATAAGCTTCTCATTTTTTAAAGAAAAAATCTGAATTTTAGCATTTTTCAGACGGAAGTTGAATTAAAATTATGGCAATAAAATGAGAAAGAAAAATAATATTAAAAGAGAGACTCCGAAAGAAAGCTTATCATATAAGGGTTTACAAATTTCACTATCTATTGATATCTTAGAAAGCTTTACAAAACCTCCAAAGGGGTAAATAATTATCTTGCAAAGTTCTGAAAATAGTGTATAATTCAGAATGAAAAGGGTTACAAAAATGTTAAGATTTGTAAAAATGGGAGGATAGAATCATGAATAACCGATTCGGTGATTCGAGGCAGCGTTTCTCCATCCGTAAGTTTACGGTGGGCGTTGCTTCGGTCTTACTTTCGTCTGCAGTTTTTGGTGTAAGTACCGCCAAAGCAGATCAAGCTGAAGAGCCTAAAGGCCAACCAGCGACGAGTGTACTTGAGGAAGCCAGTGAGTCTGATGGTGGGGGCCAAAGGACGAGCACTAGTGCCTCAAGTCAAGAAGTGACAGCTGAACCTACCGTTCAAGCAGAAAGTACCAGTGCTATCTCAGTAACTGCTGTTTCTAGTGAAGTTGCGCTTCAAGAGCAAACGGTTGCAAGCTCTGAGCAAACAAGTTCATCACAAGATAAGACTAGTGAGGGGCTCAGTGAGAAACCTGTTACAGTCAATGAAACACGAGAAGCTAGCGCTAGCGACCTTGCTGCAGCAAACAATACGAGTTCCGCTTCGTCTGATAATTTCGGACTTAAGGTTACCAACCTAAGTCGCCCGATTCCATCGGATGTCAAGGTGACTAAGACAGGAACTGAAATTAATGTTCAAAATCCTGATGTGGAAATGGAATTTCCAAATGGAAATAGCAAGTACGCGACTAGCAAGGTAATCTACCACAATATTCCTTTCCCTGATGATATGACCATCAATGAAGGGGATCAGGTCATTTTTAATTTGCCTGAGCAGTTGCGTTTCCGTACTAGATACGATATTAATGTCTATAATCCAGACAATCAAATTGTAGGTCTGGCTCAAATTGATCCTGAGAAGAATCGTGTCACAACGACCTTTAATAACTATTTCCAAACACATCCCAACAATAAGCTCATGAGTTTGGAGTTGGATACCCTTTATTCTGAAGAAGTAGATGAAGGGGAACATCTTACTCTTGATTTTGAGGGACGTATCATTCATGTTTCAGTGGGTAAAGTGCAGTCACCTCCTCCAGGTCATGAGGTTATTTCTAAGTGGGGTAGTCAAGACAAGAATGATCCTACGCTTTTGAATTGGCAGATGCGTCTTAACTACTCACGTCGTGTTCTTAACAACTTGAGATTGATTGACACTTGGTCTGACAATCAACGATTTGTGGACGGTTCTTTGCAACTCCGCTACATTGATTCGGCAGATCCTTGGATTGACAAGGGATCAGCTATGGACCTGATTAAGAGTTTCTCTTATGACGACACCCATTTTGAGCTTAAACTCAATCAGTTGGACCGCATGGTTTATGTTTGGTATCAAACCCGTTTGACAAAACCTGTTGAAGAATCAACCAACCCTGTCAACCGTATTAAACTCCATGCGGATGTTGTTTCTGATTCTTACAAGTCAACCATTCGCTTAGTTGGAGGTCGTGGAGATGCCATCGGGGATAATCTCGCTCATTTCAATCTTGAGCTTGAGAAGGACTTGGCGGGTAGAGACCTTAAGGATAAAGAATTTACATTTAAATTAGTTGATGTGACTGATAGTGCCAATCCTGTTGACTTAGGGGAAACCACTAATGATGCCAAGGGTAAAATCGTCTTTTCAGATCTCTCACTCAGTAAGCCAGGTATCTATCATTATCGTGTGACAGAGGTTCCAGGTAATGACGAAGATGTGGTCTATGACAAACTAGAAGCCAATATCACCATTCAGGTTGTTCGTGAAACTGTGGACAATCAAGTCAAATTGGTTGCCAAGGTTGCCTATCCAGAAGACATTATCTTTAACAATAAATTGGTAACACCAGCCAAGGCCAAAATTGCATTTGGTAAGGAATTGACCAAGGCAGGCGTTAAACAAGATCTAAAAGCAGATCAATTCCAATTTGTTCTTAAAGACCGTTTTGGAAAAGTCCTTGAAACTGTTGGTAATACAGCTGATGGTCAGGTTGCTTTTAGTGAGTTAACCTTTAACAAGGTAGGTACTTACAACTACACTGTTGAAGAGCTTACAGGTAAGGATGACTCAATTGTTTATGACAGCATGAAAGCTGCTGTTTCTATCACGGTAACACGTGATGGCGACGCCCTTGTTTCAACCGTGGTTAATCCTAAAGACACTATCTTTAACAACAAGTTTGTGACTCCAGCTAAGGCCGCTATTCAGTTCAGTAAGGAATTGACTAAGGCAGGTGTCAACCAAACTTTGACTGCTAATGAGTTCCAATTTGTTCTCAAAGATAGTGCCGGTCATATTGTCGAAACAGTTGGTAATACAGCTGATGGTCGTGTTGCCTTTAGTGAACTTCACTTTGATAAGGCAGGAACTTACACTTATACTGTTGAAGAAGTTAAGGGAACTAACGAAGATATCATCTATGATGGTATGAAAGCAACTGTCTGGATTACAGTGACACGAGATGGTGATGCTTTGGTATCAACAGTTGCTAATCCAAAAGATACTGTTTTCAATAACTATGTGAAAGACGTGCAACCAGCTAAGGCCAAATTCGAATTGACCAAGGTTCTTACAGGTCGTAACCTCAAAGATGGTGAGTTTAGTTTCGTTCTCAAGGACGACAAGGGTAATGTTATCCAAACAGTGACCAATAATGCACAAGGAAACATTAGTTTTGAAAATATTGTCTACGACAAACCAGGTGTTTACTACTACACTGTTGAAGAAGTCAAGGGCAATGAAGCTGACGTGGTTTATGATAACATGGTGGCTAAATTCCAGGTGACCGTTACTAAGACTGTAGGTGAAAAGGAAAATCTACTTGTAGCAGCCGTTCTCCTTCCTTTGGATACAGAATTTAACAATAGTTACATTCCTCCAAAACCTCCTACACCGCCAACACCACCGACACCACCAAGTGTCCCACCTAAACCACCAGTGGTTCCGCCAACACCACCAACTCCGCCTACTCCACCAGTGACTCCAAAACCAGCTAAACCAGTTCAATCCTCTGAGAAATCAGGACCTCAACTTCCAGAGACTGGTCAAGCTAATGATACTGCTTTGCTTGCCCTTGGTGTGGCAGCAGAAGTGGCAGCAGTCATGGGTGTAGCATATAGCCATCGTCGCCGTAAAGACGTTTAAGATGATGACCTAAAAGATCGAGTATTCTCGATCTTTTTTAGTATTTGGCCGCCTATCTCATTAAATGAGAAATCAAGATAAAGCCAACTGCAAGATGAAATTTCTACTAAATTAAGCTATAATGAAGAGTATGAAAGTTCTACTTTATCTTGAAGGAAAATCGGTTCTTGAAAAATCAGGAATCGGACGGGCTCTCCACCATCAGATGCATGCCTTGGACTTGGCGGGGATTCCCTATACAACGGACATCTTGGGTGATTACGATGTCGTTCATATTAATACTTATGGGCCACGCAGCTTGATGTTGTTGCATGCTGCAAAACGCCGTGGCAAGAAGGTCATCATGCATGGTCATTCGACACGTGAGGACTTTGAGAATTCATTCATCGGTTCTAACCTTTTGGCTCCACTTTTTGGGAAATATTTGGCCCACATGTATCAAAAGGCCGATTACGTGATTACACCGTCTGAGTATTCCAAAAAATTGATTCAGTCTTACGGAGTTACCACACCAATCATTGCTGTTTCAAATGGGATTGATTTGAAAAAATACGGTAAGGATCCACGTAAGGAAGAAGTTTTCCGAGACTACTTTGGTATCAAGGAAGGACAGCCAGTGGTTATTTGTGCGGGTCTTTATTTCCAACGCAAGGGAATTGAAGATTTCGTCAAGGTTGCCGAAAAGATGCCTCATGTTCGTTTCATTTGGTTAGGTAGTATCAGCAAATGGTTGATTCCTAAGAAGATTCGAGACATTGTCAATGGTAAGCATCCTGATAATGTCAGCTTCCCAGGTTATTTCAAGGGAGCCGTCTTCCAGGGAGCCATGAGTGGTGCTAATGCTTTCTTTTTCCCATCTTACGAGGAAACTGAAGGGATTGTGGTGCTAGAAGCCTTTGCCAGTCACCAGCATGTAGTTTTGCGTGATATTCCTGTTTATGAAGGCTGGGTTGATGACAAATCGGCCTCATTTGGGCACAACGTGGACGAATTTGTAGTAGCCTTGCAAGATATTATCGATGGTAAAGTGGACAAACGTGAAGAAGGCTATAAGGTTGCAGAAAGTCGCTCGATTGATGATGTCGCCCAAAAGCTTGTTGAAGCCTACAAAGAAGTATTGGAGATTTAAATGCGTATCGGATTGTTTACAGATACCTATTTTCCACAGGTATCAGGTGTTGCGACCAGTATTCGCACGCTGAAGACGCAGTTGGAAAAAATGGGACATACAGTCTTTATCTTTACCACGACTGATAGAGATGTTGACCGCTATGAAGACTGGCAGATTGTCCGTATTCCGAGTGTGCCTTTCTTTGCTTTTAAGGATCGCCGTGTAGCTTATCGTGGCTTTTCCAAGGCACTAGAGATTGCCAAACAATATAAGCTTGATATTATTCATACGCAGACAGAGTTTTCATTAGGTCTGCTAGGGATTGCCATTGCACGCGAACTTAGGATTCCTGTTGTGCATACCTACCATACTCAGTATGAAGACTATGTCCGCTATATTGCCAAAGGTATGGTTATCCGTCCAAGTATGGTTAAGTACATTGTTCGTGGCTTTATGAGCGATTTGGATGGAGTCATCTGTCCGAGTGAGATTGTTTATGACCTTTTGCTCAAGTACAAGGTTGCAGCTGAAAAACGTGTCATTCCAACGGGCATTGAACTTGAGAAATTCCAGCGTCCAGAGATTACTGAGGAAGATGTGGCGGACTTGAGAGCCAAGCTTGGTATTTCTTCTGATGAGACCATGTTGTTGAGCCTCTCTCGTGTGTCCTATGAGAAAAACATCCAGGCTGTACTAGCTGCTCTACCTTCTGTTTTGGAGGAAGACGACAAGGTACGTTTGGTTGTAGCTGGTGACGGTCCTTACCTACCAGATCTTAAGTCTCAAGCCAAAAAACTTGGTATTCAGGACAAGGTGGTTTTCACTGGTATGATTGCGCCTAGTGAGACAGCACTTTATTATAAGTCTGCTGATTTCTTCATTTCGGCATCAACCAGTGAGACTCAAGGCTTGACCTATCTGGAAGCCTTGGCTAGCGGTACCCCAATCATTGCTCACGGAAATCCTTATTTGGATAATGTGATTACAGACCAGATGTTTGGAACGCTTTATTATCATGATAATGATTTAGCTGGGGCCATTTTGGAAGCAGCCATTGCAACACCAGAAAAAGACGAAACTAAGTGGGCTGACAAGCTTTATGAAATTTCTGCGGAAAACTTTGGAAAACGTGTCTATGAGTATTACTTGGACCTTACGATTTCTAAGGATTTCCACAATGATTTGAATGGTGAAGATAGTACCATGAAACGCTTGACGCGTATGGTAACTTATTTGCCAACTAAGGCTATTACCTTGCCTGTTAACGGCTCTGTTCGTATCCTCAAAGGATCAGCCAAACAGGTCAAGAAAATCAGAAATATCACGAAACTATTGGATTAGGAAAGCTACCAGATTTTTCTAGTCAGATAAAATCTTAGAATTGATTAATAAAAGAGATAATTAGCTTGAAAAATTACAGTTTCATGCTATAATAACGCATAGAGACATATCAGTCATGGGAAATCTTTCAGAGAGCGTGTGGTGCTGGAAATCACGCAGAGGACATGATTGGGACTACTCGATTAACTTTTTATGCAAACATAAAACGGTGGCCACGTTAGAGCCAATCAGAGGTGTAGGACAGACTCATTTTTTGTCGTACACGAACTAAGGTGGAACCACGTTGCGACGTCCTTTTGAGGATGTCGCTTTTTGTATTGTTTGGTATGCTTTACAATTTTTAGAATGTCTAGTTTAGATAGAAGAGCTTTACTTTGTGACTAAATATTTTCTCTTTGATTACTAAAAGGATTGTTTAGACCGAGGTGACACTATCTATTTAGTTGAGGGAGAATTTTATGGGGTTCAAATATGAAGCTATCAAGGCCTACTTGATTGATCACGGTGTAGATCCTAGTCTTGCTGAGACTATGCACGCTATCTATGCTACCCAAAGACTTGGTGGAACAGCCAATGCCTATTTTCTTATTGTTTTTACAGAAAAAGAGGTTTTCATTATCTCGATTACTCCTTTAGGAAAATTAGGAAAGATTATCGCTACACTTCCTGAAGAGATGATTAAGTCCTATCAGTTTAAGAAACGTTTGTTTATTGGTTACAAACTTCGTTTCTTTCTAACTGATGGCAGGGATCTAGACTTTAATGTCAACAAGATGATGATTGGTGCAGGTTGGCATAAGACAGAATTGCAAAGCATCCTAGAAACAAATTATTACAACAAAAAGATTAAATAGAAAGGAAGAAGGGGCTCATTCTTTAGGGCTCTGACATCTTAATTATGATTAACATTACTTTCCCAGATGGCGCTGTTCGTGAATTTGAATCTGGCGTTACAACTTTTGAAATTGCACAATCTATCAGCAACTCTTTGGCTAAAAAGGCACTTGCTGGTAAATTTAACGGTAAATTGATTGACACAACTCGTGCGATCACTGAAGATGGAAGCATCGAAATCGTGACACCTGATCACGAAGATGCTCTTCCAATCTTGCGTCACTCAGCAGCA
>OGJZ01000677.1_pt1 | contig 38219 bp, 30 predicted proteins | sample 1572321 | NCBI WGS metagenome assembly OGJZ01 (sample SAMEA2582086, study PRJEB24529) | metagenome | biome: Human gut stool | place: China | collected 2011 | reverse complement strand
GGGGGTACAGGGGGCGGCGGCGACTGGCCGCCCCCTGTGCGCTCCCTGCGCCATGAGTGACATAACGCAGAAGAAATATTGGGAGCGCAATCTGCCCGGGATTAACACAGAAGCTGTAGCCCTGCCAGACGCAGCGCGAACAGGGAAATATTCAGTTGTGACGTTATTTCGCCGGGTGGCGGCTGCGCCTTACCCGGCCTACAGGATCCACTCACAGGCTCACACCCCATAGGCCCGTGCAAGCGCGCCGCCGGGCAACAGTATCCGGCCCCCTCCCCTACTTCGCCAGGCTGGCAAAGCGAGCAAAGACCGCATCAAAAATCGCCAGCCCTTGCGCCACCTGCTCAGCAGTAATGGTGCACGGCGGGACCACGTGAATGCGGTTCTCCACCACAAAGGCCAGCAGCCCGGCTTCGGTCAGGGCCCCTTTGATCGCAGCCATGTCGGCGGCGGTCAGCGGCGTTTTTTGTTCACGGCTGCTCACCAGCTCCAGCGCCTGGAACAGGCCGCGACCGCGCACCTCGCCGATAATGGCGTGCTTCTCCGCCAGCGCCTCGAGACCGGGGCGCAGCACCTCGTTGCCGATAGAGGCCGCGTTCTCAACCACCTTCTCCTCTTTCATCGCGTCGATGGTGGCGACAATCGCCGCCATCGCCAGCGGATGGCCGGAGTAGGTCAGCCCCCCGGCAAAGAAGTGGTCGTCAAAGTAGCGGGCAATCGGCTCGCTAATCAGCACCCCGCCCGCCGGCACGTAGCCGGCGTTAACCCCCTTGGCAAAGGTCACCAGATCCGGCACCACGCCATCCTGCTCGAAGGCGAACCAGCTGCCGGTGCGGCCAAAGCCGGCCATCACCTCATCGAGGATCAGCACGATGCCAAACTCGTCGGCCAGGGCGCGCACGCCCTGCATATAGCCTGCCGGCGGCACGAGGATCCCGGCGGTGCCGGGGATGGACTCCAGCAGGATCGCCGCGATGGCCGTCGGCCCCTCGCATTCAATGATCCGCCGCAGATGCGCCAGCGCGCGCTGGCACTCCTCTTCCTCAGTCGCGGCGTTGAACTCGCTGCGGTAAAGGTAGGGGTTGAAGAAGTGAACGTGGCCGCGGGAGAACTCATTCGGCACCCGGCGCCAGTCGCCGGTAGCGGCGATCGCGCTGCCGGTGTTGCCATGATAGGAACGATAGGCCGACAGCACCTTGTCGCGCCCGGTATAGAGCCGCGCCATGCGAATCGCGTTCTCATTGGCATCCGCCCCGGCGTTAGTGAAGAACACCTTACTGAAGCCCGCCGGCGCCAGGTCGACGATGCGCTTCGCCGCTTCTCCGCGGGCAAGGTTGGCGGTGGCGGGCGCGATGGTGACCAGGGTCTCCAGCTGCGCCTTCATGGCCGCCAGTACCCGGGGGTGCTGATAGCCAATGTTGACGTTCACCAGCTGGCTGCTGAAATCGAGCCAGGTGTTCCCCTCATAATCCCATAGCTCGCAGCCTTGCGCCCCGGCGATGACCAGCGGGTTGAGATTGCCCTGCATCGACCATGAATGAAACACAAAGGCGCGATCTAATTGCCGAACTTCGTCATTGCTTACCGCGACCTCGTTGTGAATTGCCAGCTTCATACCCTGCCCTCTCTCATGTCGTAGTGGTTGGCTTCATCATTGGCCTTGGCCGCGCAAATCGGATAGAGCCAGTGCGCGCATAACGATGTGACACGGTGTCACATCCCTGCCCGTCGTCTGGCCCTGTGCCTTGTCGTCCGGCGTTTTTATAGTGAAGGGACAACCGCACAGGAGAATGAGATGGCAACGAGCAACGTAGTGTTTATCACCGGGGCGACCTCGGGTTTTGGCGAAGCGGCAGCGCAGGTGTTTGCCGACGCGGGCTGGTCGCTGGTGCTGAGCGGGCGCCGCTATCCGCGACTGAAGGCCTTGCAGGACAGACTCGCCGCCAGGGTGCCGGTGCATATTATTGAGCTTGACGTTCGTGACAGCGAGGCGGTGGCTGCCGCCGTGGCGTCGCTGCCCGCCGATTTCGCCGATATCACCACCCTGATCAACAACGCCGGGCTGGCGCTGTCGCCGCTGCCGGCGCAGGAGGTGGCGCTGGAGGACTGGAAAACGATGATCGACACCAACGTCACCGGTCTGGTGACAGTCACTCACGCCCTGCTGCCGACGCTGATCCGCCATGGCGCCGGGGCGAGTATTATCAATATCGGCTCGATCGCCGGGCAGTGGCCCTATCCCGGCAGCCATGTGTATGGCGCCAGCAAGGCGTTTGTGAAGCAGTTCAGCTATAACCTGCGCTGCGATCTGCTTGGCACCGGCGTGCGGGTCACCGATCTGGCGCCGGGGATTGCCGAGACCGAATTTACCCTGGTGCGAACCAAAGGCGACCAGGCGGCATCGGATAAGCTCTATCGCGGCACCACGCCGCTGAGCGCGCGCGATATCGCCGAGCAGATGTTTTATATCGCCACGTTGCCGGCGCATATGAACATTAACCGGGTGGAGGTGATGCCGGTGCGTCAGGCGTGGCAGCCGTTCGCCATCGACCGGGATTAAGCGAAACCCGACGCATCCCCTGCCGGCGCTGCCGGCAGGGGATGCAGGCCGGACTAACGGCTGCTTTGCAGAAACTGCCTGACGCGTTCGGAGTCAGGCTGAGTGAAGAACTTCTCCGGCGGCGCCTTCTCAATCAGCAGTCCCTTCTCCAGAAACACCACCTCGTTGGACACCTGGCGGGCAAAATCCATCTCGTGGGTCACCACCACCATGGTGTAGCCCTCGGCGGCAAGGGCTTTCATTACCCCCAACACCTCATTAACCAGCTCCGGATCCAGCGCCGACGTCGGTTCATCGAAGAGAATAACTTCCGGCGACATCGCCAGCGAACGGGCGATCGCTACCCGCTGCTTCTGTCCGCCGGAGAGAGTGATCGGGTAGACATCGGCTTTGTGCGCCATGCCGACTTTCTCCAGCTGCTGCATGGCCATGGCCTTCGCCTCGTCTCGTTTCATGCCCTTAACGCGCAGCAGCGCCTCGCTGACGTTCTGCTGCACGGTCAGGTGCGGCCACAGGTTAAAACTCTGAAAGACCATCCCCACCCGCTCGCGGATTTTGGCCAGCTGGCGGTGCGACATCGCCCGGCCGCGCTGTTCATCAATCCCCAGCCGCTGACCGCCGATATGAATTTCACCGCGGTCCGGCTGTTCCAGCCAGTTCATACAGCGCAACAGGGTGGATTTTCCCGACCCGGACGAGCCGAGAATACTCACCACGGTCCCCTTCTCCACCGTCAGGTTAATATCCCGCAGGACTTCCACATTATCGAACTGTTTGGAGACGTTTTTGACGCTTACGGCAATAGACTCAGGCATGGCTCATTCCTCTTTTGGCTCCCCAGGCGGTCAGGCGCTTAATCAGCAGCTCCAGCAGAATGCTGATCGCCCAGTAAAGCCCAATGGCGACGATAAAGGCGTTAAACGGAATAAAATAGGTCGCCTGGACGCTGTTGGCAGCGGCGGTGATCTCCTGAACGGTAATAATGCTCAGGAAAGCGGTGTCCTTCAGGCAAATAATCAGCTGATTGCCGATCAGCGGTAAGGCGGAAGAGACGATATTGGGTAAAATAATCCGCCGAAAAATGGCATAGCGAGAAAAGCCCTGAGCAATCGCCGCTTCAATATATCCGCCGGAAAATACCCGCCGCTGGCTGCGCAATATTTCAAAGAAATAGGCGCCATGATAAATAATCAGGGCCAGTAAACCGGCGGTCCACGGCTCCATGCTAATACCGAGCTGCGGCAGTCCGTAATACAGAAGATAAGCGAGGATCAAAAAAGGGATCGCGCGCATCAGGCTGACGAAACCAATAATAATCCGGTTAATCACTTTCTTTTGATATTCGCTAAAATAGCACAGCGCAATACCGATAATCAGCGCCGCCAGGGCGGCGGTAATAAACAGTTCGAGGGTCGCGAATAACCCGGCAATAAAGCTATCGCGAACCGACCAGATAACGCCCCACTGATTCATAATGCCTCCCGTTCCTAGCGCGCCAGACGCCTGGCTTTACGTTCCGCGATACCCTGCAGCTTCAACAAACAGCCGATGATCGCCACATACAGCAGGCCGGCGGCGAGGATCGGCGACAGCGGCTCGTAGGTGACCGAGGAGATACGGTTGGTGACCCGGGTGAGATCCACCACGCCAATCACGGCGATCGCGGGGCTACCTTTGATCAAAAAAGACATCTCATTGACCAGCGCCGGCAGGCTCTCGATCCACATCTGCGGCAGCATGATGTAGCGGAAGTAGGTCCAGCGGCGCATCCCTACCGACTCCGCCGCCTCCCGCTGTTCGCGCGGAAAGGTGCGGAAGGCATTGCGCCAGATCTCAGCGTTAAACGCCGACGTGTTAAGCGTCAGCGCCACGATGGCGGCCACGTTCTTGTCGAGGTTAATGCCCATCGTGGGCAGGGAAAGGAACAGAAATAGCACCAGCGTCACCAGCGGCGTCGCGCGGGCCAGACTGATATAAACCACCAGCAGCTGGTCGATCACCGGCAGGCGCAGCATCCGTATCAGGGCGATCAGCAGGCCAGCCACCACCCCGAAGGCGATAGCGATGGCCGAAATCCAGAGGGTCGTCCATGCGCCTTCGATTAATAATTGCCAGGAAATTGCATCCATGAGGCCCTCCTTCTCAACAACAGGCGGCGGTCGCCCGCCGCGGAATATTACAGTCCGGCGAGTTTGTGAAACTGTTCCGGGCTGGTGATCGCCTCGGTCGGCAGGTTGTCATAGGTTTCGCCGAACCATTTTTTCTGCAGCTCGGCGAGCTTGCCGGTCTCCTTCATGTGGTTCATAAACCTGGTCATATAGGCCAGCAGCTGCGGCGAGTTTTTCGGGATCGGCCACGCCATATACCCCGGTCCGGAGACGGCCAGCCCTTTGGCGAAGACCTTCGGTTTGGCTTTCGCCAGGTCGTTTACCGAGATCACCACGTTAATCACGTAATCCAGTCGCTTATTCGCCAGGTCGGCGTAGGCTTCCGGATAGGAGGGATACTCCACCACCGGCCCCAGCTTGCCGCCGGTCTTCTCCAGCATCGCCTTCAGCTCCGGCAAACGCGCCAGCAGCGCGCTCCCGGCCTGTACCCCCACTTTTTTGCCGCTGAGATCGGCAATGGTATTTAGCGAGGTATCGCCAGCGCGTTTGACGAAATAGTGCTGCGCGGAGGCCCACGGTGGGGTGAAATCAAAGACCTTCAGCCGCTCATCGGTAATAACCGCCCCGGTTAAGGCCATATCGTATTGCCCGGTGGAGACAGCCGCTAATAATCCGGTCCACGGTAATATGCTCTGGTCGACATGGAATTTGGCGTATTTACGTAATTCCTCAAGCATATCTTTGTTAAAGCCATCAGCCTGGCCATTATTCATAAAGTTAAATGGCGCATAATCATCTTCCGTCGCCACTTTCAGGGTGCCGGATTTTTCTATTTCCGGAAGATCGGCCGCGACGGCGTGATAAGAAAAAGCGACCGTTAATACAGCGCTCAGACACATTGATGCCAATGATTTTTTCATTATTTCACCCCTGATGGATTGGCCAGACGGGTTCATTCCAGAACGCGAAAAGGTTTCTGCAAAATAGTGGCCGGGGACGTTCCAGTCCACGGCGGCTGAATACGTTTTTAATGTGGGAGCGTTTTTCAATTCCGTATAGAGCCAGATGGGCCGCATCGCTGTGTCAGATGGCGGCAGGGTGGTATGGAATTTGCTGAGTGTAACGGGTGGTCGCAATGCGTTATTGCCAGAGGAGCCCCGTATGATCCGTCACCTGTTACACGTTGATTTTCAGCCTGGCCGCGGTTTGCAGGAACAGGTGCGAGAGACGCTGGTGAATGCCATTCTCAGCGGGATCTTCGCCGCCGACACCCCGCTGCCCTCCTGTCGCCAGTTGGCCAGCCAGCTTCGCGTCTCGCGCAACACCACCGCGCTGGTGTTTGAAAGTCTGGTCAACGAGGGCTACCTGATTAGCCGCCCACGCAGCGGTTACTACCTGCATCCCGACTATCATGAAGCTTCGCCTGCCGCCGTCGAGAGTGCACCGCAGCGCGAAGCGGCTGCACCACGCTGGGGCGACCGGCTGCAGATGACCCCCAGCCAGCAGGAGTCGATCCTCAAACCGGCGGGCTGGATGCACTACCGCTACCCGTTTATCTACGGCCAGCCCGATACCCGGCAATTCCCGCTGGCCACCTGGCGCTCGGCGGCGAACTGGCTGCACGGCGGGGTGCGCGACCCGGCGTGGGTCATCGACCATATTGACCAGGATGTGCCGATGCTGATCGAGCAGATCCGCACCCGGGTGCTGCCCAAGCGCGGCATTGTCGCCGCGCCGGATGAAATTCTCATCACCCTTGGCTCGCAAAATGCCCTCTACCTGCTGACCCGACTGCTGCTCTCTTCCACCACCCGCATTGGCGTCGAAAACCCCTGCTTCCGCGAAGCCATCAACACCTTTCTGCTCGCCGACGCCGAGGTGGTGCCGCACCCGGTGGATGAAGAGGGGATCGTGCTTAATGAGCGTCCCTGCGATTACTACTATGTCACTCCAGGTCATCAGGTGCCCACCGGGGTGACCATGAGCAGTGCGCGGCGCCGCCAGCTGCTGGAGCATGCCGCCCGCCATGACGCGGTCATTATTGAAGATGATTATGACTCGGAGAGTAACTTTACCCTCAACCCGCTGCCGGCGCTGAAGGCCAGCGATCGCAGCGGCCGGGTGGTGTATGTCAGCAGCCTGTCAAAAGCGCTGTCACCGGGGCTGCGGTTGGGGTTTATGGTCGCCGACCCGGACCTGATCGACGAGGCGCGCGCCCTGCGCCGGCTGGTCTATCGCCATCCGCCGACCAACATTCAGTACCAGATGGCCCACTTCCTTGCCCAGGGCCATTATGAAACCCATCTGCGGCGCTACCACTTTGACTCCGCCCAGCGCTGGGAGCGTCTGCACGCCGCCCTGCAGCGCTATCTGCCGTCGTGTCGCGCGCTGGCGGGGAGCGAACATGCTAACGCCTTCTGGCTGCAGACCCCGGCGCAGATCAACACCCAGCAGCTCACCTGGCGCGCCGCCCACGCCGGCGTGCTGATTGAGCCCGGGGCGCGCCATTTTCTTAACGCCGCGCCGCCGGATAACTATTTTCGCATGGGATTCCACGCCATTAACCCCGACGCCATCGCCCAGGGGGTGGAGGTCCTGCGCGGCCAGCTGGAGCAGATGGGTTAGCGGTATTGTTCATACTCAACGGCGTCGCGCACGCTGAGCAGCGCCGGGCGCAGGCTGTCGAAAGGCACCGATCCGAGCGCAATGCGCAGCGCCTGCGGGATCGTGGCGGAGACGCAGAACGGCTCGGCGGTCGACACCGAAATACGGCGTTCCATCAGCGCATTCGCCAGTCGATCGGCCCGGCTCTCTTCACCCAGCGGCAGCCAGACGAAGTACGAATCGGGATGACTGACGACGGGAAGCCCACAAAGCACCTCGCGGGCCACCTGCTGTCGCTGTCGCGCATCCTGGCGTTTCTGCGTTTCAAAGCGCGCCACCGTGCCATCTTCAATCCAGGCGCAGATCAGCGAACTTATCAGCGTCGGCGTATTCCACGTCGTGGCCCGGATGGCGCGCTCAATCTCCGGGCGATAGCGCGGCGGAGAAATCACCACCCCCACGCGCAGTCCGGTGGCGATATTTTTTGAAAATCCGGTGACATACACCGTTCTTTCCGGCGCATAGCTGACCACCGGCGGCGGCGGACGGCTCACCAGCCGGGCATAGGCGGCATCTTCAATAATCAGCAGATCGTGCTGGCGCGCAAGATCGGCCAGCGCCTGCCGCTGACCGGTGTTGAGCACCCAGCCCAGCGGATTGTGCAGCGTCGGCATGGTATACACCGCCCGCACCCGCCGCTGCTGGCACAGCGTCTGAAGCGCCCGCAGGTCCGGTCCCTCCGGCCGACAGGGGATCGCCGCCAGCTCCAGATGATACAGCGCCGCCAGAGCCTTGAAGCCCGAATAGGTCAGCGCATCCACCGCCACCACATCCCCCGGACGTAACAGCCCCATGACGGTCACCGCCAGCCCGTGCTGTGCGCCGTTGACGATCAGGACATTTTCCGCGTCCGGCGCAAAGTGCTGGCAGGTCAAATGGCGGGCGATAATGTCCCGCTCGGCAAGCCGCCCGGCGTGAGGCTGATAGCGCAGATGCGAGTCAATATCGCCCGCCATCGCCAGCTGCCTGAGCGCCTCGCGCAGCGCATCGCCTTGATCCGGCAGCGAAGGGTAGTTGAAATTGAGATCCACGACATCGGCGGCCACCACCTGCTGATCGACCCCATGCCCCGGCGGCAGCGAGAGGTCGCGCACGAAGGTGCCGCGGCCGGTTTCGCCGCTGACCAACCCCATCTCTTCCAGTTCACGATAGACGCGCGTGGCGGTGGCCAGCGAGATGCGCTCCCCGGCGGCAAGGGTACGGTGCGTCGGCAGTCGGCTGCCGGCGGGCAGCTGCCCGCTGCGGATCGCCTGCGCATATCGATCGACAACGGCTTTATATCGGGCTTTCATCGTGAAATGTATCTATGACAATAATTTGATTGTATTAGATTGGCCACATTACCATCGCCGCTGACGATGCTCAAGCGGGCGCAGCCCAATCAGATAACGCGAGGTTAACGTGGTAGATTCAGCACTGGATAAATCGGCGCCCGGTCCCTGGTCCGGATGGCTTCATGGTTTACTGGGGGTGATCATTTTCAGCGGTTCGCTGCCCGCGACGCGGCTGGCGGTGCAGGATATGGATCCGTTGTTATTGACCTTTCTGCGCGCCTCTATCGCCGGGCTGCTTGCCATCGCGCTGCTGGTGGGCTTTCGCCAGAAACGCCCGCGCCTGGCGCAGCTTGTGTCCCTGATCATCGTCTCATCCGGGGTGGTGCTCGGCTTTCCGCTACTCACGGCGCTGGCCCTGCAGCGCATTACCTCGGCGCATTCGATTGTGTTTATTGGTCTGCTGCCGCTGATGACCGCCCTCTTCGGCGTACTGCGCGGCGGCGAACGCCCGCGGCGGGCTTTCTGGATCTTTTCGCTGCTGGGCAGCCTGCTGGTGGTGGGATTCGCCCTGACGCAAAATGCGGCGGCCTCACTCAGCGGCGATCTGCTGATGCTGGCGGCGGTTATCGTCTGCGGCCTCGGCTATGCGGAAGGGGCGAAGCTGACGCGGGAGCTCGGCGGCTGGCAGGTGATCTGCTGGGCGCTGGTGATAGCCCTGCCGTTGATGCTCCCCGCCTCGCTGCTGGTTCAGCCCGCGTCCTGGCATGCCATCTCGGCCTCCTCCTGGGCGGCGCTCGGCTATGTGTCGCTGTTCAGCATGCTGATCGGTTTCATCTTCTGGTACAAAGGGCTTGCCGCGGGCGGGATCGCCGCCGTCGGCCAGCTCCAGCTATTGCAGCCGTTCTTCGGACTAGGCCTGTCGGCGGCGCTGTTGCACGAAACCGTCAGCCCCTTGATGCTGGCGGTCACGCTGGGCGTGGTGCTGTGCGTGGTGGGCTCGCGCAAATTTGGCCGCCAGCGGGTTGGCGCAGGGAGCCCGAGCCGTGATTGACCGCCCCGTCATCCGCCGTCCCGGGTCGCGGCGGCGTAACCGCCTTACCCGGGCTATAGCATGATAAACGGCTGGAGGTCGCGTCGCCGGGGAGGACGACCGTCTACACCGGCCGCGCGTACTGAAGCATCACCTGCAGCAGCACGTTGGCGCCGGCGGCGACGTGCTCCGGCGAGGCATACTCAATTTCGTTATGGCTGATCCCGTCCTTGCAGGGGATAAAAATCATCCCGGTGGGCGCCAGGTAGCTCATATACACTGCGTCATGCCCGGCGCCGGAGACGATCGGCCGCGCCGGATAGCCCAGCCGCTGCGCGGCATCGGCAATGGCCTGCTGGCATTCGGCATCGAACGGCGCCGCCGGATAGTGGCTTACCTGCTTCAGGGCCACCTGCAGACCGCTCTCCCGCTCAACCTCCGCGATAAACGCCCGCAGCTGGCGATCCATCTCGTCCACCAGCGCATCGCTGAGATTGCGCATATCAATGGAGAAGGTGACCTCCCCGGGCACCACGTTGCGGCTGTTGGGCCACACCTGCACGCTACCGACCGTGCCGCGTCCCTCTTCGCTGCGCCCGGCAATGGCCACCACTTCCTGCATAATGCGGGTCGCCACCTGCAGGGCATCCTGACGCAGGCGCATCGGCGTGGGTCCGGCGTGCGAGGCCTGGCCGGTGACCAAGCAGTCGTACCAGCGGATCCCCAGCACGCCCTGCACGATACCGATGGTTTTCGCTTCATCTTCGAGAATCGGCCCCTGCTCAATGTGCGCCTCAAAATAGGCGCCGATGGGATGGTCCCCCGGGGTCTGCTCGCCGATATAGCCGATCTGCTCCAGCGCCTCGCCGACGCTGACACCCTCTTTATCCGTGACGGCCCAGGTCTCCTCCAGCGGGAAGACGCCGGCAAAGACCCCAGAGCCCATCATCACCGGCACAAAGCGCGACCCCTCTTCGTTGGTCCAGAACACCACCTCAATCGGCGCCTCGGTGGCAATCTGCAGATCGTTGAGCGTGCGCACCACCTCCAGCGCCGCCAGCACGCCGTAGTTGCCGTCAAATTTGCCGCCGGTGGGCTGAGTGTCGATATGGCTGCCGGAGACGATGGGCGGCAGGCCGGGGTTGCGGCCTTCCCGGCGCATAAATACATTGCCTATTTTATCGATGGTGACGCTCATCCCGGCCTCCCGCGCCCAGCCTATTACCTTGTCCCGCCCCTGGCGGTCGAGATCGGTGAGGGTCAGACGGCGGCAGCCGCCCTTCGGCGTGGCGCCGATCTGCGCGAGATCCATTAACGACGCCCACAGGCGGTCGCCATTGATGCGCCAGCCGGTGGTGTCGGTCGCGGGGGTAAAAAGTACATCACTGCTCATGGTGGTCTCCTGACATCAAGGTCGCCGCCAGCGTAACCGGCGGTGGAAATGCGCTATCAACGCCTGGTCTTCATCCTGTATGGTTTTTTGCCGCCGATCAGACGGCCAGGGCCTGGGCGTTAGCGTCAATCGCCAGCTCGCGCCAGCGGTGGCAACTCACCGCGTGGCGTTCCGCGACGGATTCCGTCGGCGGCAGACTCTGCTCACAGACCGGGCGACGGTGCGGGCAGCGCTCGGCAAATGCGCAGCCGGGCGGCAAGCGCGCCAGATCCGGCGGCGCGCCGGGAATGCAGTGCAGGGCATCACCTTTCTTAAGCCCCTCTTTCGGCCGACTGCCCAGCAGCACCTGGGTATAAGGATGGCGCGGGTGGCGCAGGATCTCGCTCATCGACGCTTCCTCGACGATCCGCCCGGCGTACATCACCGCCACCCGGTCGGCGATCTCCACCGCGGCGCCGATATCGTGGGTCACAAACACGATCGACAGCCCGCGCTGCTTTTGCTGCTCGCGCAGCAGGATCAGGATCTGGATTTGCACCGTGGCGTCGAGGGCGGTGGTCGGCTCATCCGCCAGCAGCAGCTTCGGGTTACAGGAGAGCGCAAGGGCGATCATCGCCCGCTGGCGCATTCCGCCGGACATCTCGTGCGGGTAAGCATCCAGCCGCCGCTCGGGGCTGGGAATGCGCACCTGGCTCAGGGCCTCCAGCGCCCTGTCCCGGGCCGCCTGGCGCGACAGCCCTTCGTGGCGGCGCAACCCTTCAATAATCTGCTGCCCGACGGTGTAGACCGGATCGAAGGCCAGCAGCGGCTCCTGAAAAATCATCGCGCAGCGTCCGCCGCGATAGCGCCGCAGCTGGCTGGCGCTCATCGTCAGCACCTCGTCATCCCCCACCTGCAGGGTGCCGGAGAGCTCACTGCTCCCTGGCGGGTGCAGGCGCATCAGCGCCCGCAGGGTCACGCTCTTGCCGGAACCCGACTCGCCAATCAGCGCCATCACCTCCCCCTTTTGTACCTCAAAGGAGACTCCATTGACCGCGTTGATGGTCTGCCCGTCGCGGCGAAAGACGACCCGCAGGTCGCGCACATGGACAAAGGCGTTATCCGACATGGCTGACCTCCTTAAGGGGGATGCTTTGATGCCAGGGCGAGGCCGGCTGCGCCATCAGGCAGGCGCTCTGGTGCCCCTCCCCGACCGCCTCCAGCCGCGGTTTCACCTCGGCGCAGACCGCCTTCGCATGCGGGCAGCGGGTGTGAAAGCGGCAGCCGCTCGGCGGCGCGATGGGGCTGGGGGGATCGCCGCTTAGCGGCGAGGTCAGGGTGCGGTTTTCCGGGTCCATGGAGGGCATCGAGCTTAACAGCGCCCGGGTATAGGGGTGGGCGGAGGCGGTAAACAGCTGCTCCGCCGGGCCAATCTCCACCACTTCGCCAAGGTACATGACGAGGATCCGATCCGACAGCCAGCGAACCACGTGTAGATCGTGGCTGATGAACACGTAGGTCAGCTCGAGAGTCCGTTTAAGCTCCTGCAGCAGCTGCAGCACCTGGGCTTCCACCGATTTATCCAGCGCCGACACAGCCTCATCGAGGATCACCAGCCGCGGCTTCATCGCCAGCGCGCGGGCGATATTCACCCGCTGCCGCTGGCCGCCGGAGAGCGCATGCGGGTAGCGGTCGGCAAAGCGCGCCGGCTCAAGGCCAACGTGCGCCAGCAGATAGCGGGCATATTCGCTGGCCTCTCTGGCGCTGACGCCGTGGACGCGCTGGCCGAAGGCGATGCTCTCCTCCATGGTCAGGCGCGGATTGAGCGAAGCATAGCTATCCTGGAAAACCATCTGCACCTGGCGACGGTAGGCTTTCAGCGGCAGACGTGACGAGCCGACCCCCTGTCCGTCGAAGATCAGTTCGCCGCTGTCCTGGGTGAGCAACTGCATCAGCAGCCGGGCGGTGGTCGATTTGCCGCAGCCCGACTCGCCGACCACCCCCAGGGTTTCGCCTTTCATCACCGTGAAGCTGATATCGTCCACCGCCTGCACCACCTCCCGGCCTTTGCCGCTGCGAAAGTACTTCAGCAGGTGATTGACCTTCAGCAGCGGCTGCGCCGGCCCGCCAAGGTCGATATTGATAAAGGGTTGCATCGCTTACTCCTTAATCGCCATTGCCGCACGCAGGCGGTCCGCGAGGATATTGAACGAAATGGAGGTGATAAAAATCATCAGGCCCGGCAGGGCGGCCACCCACGGCTGGGTATAGATTGCCGTGCGCAGCGTATTGAGCATCAGCCCCCACTCGGGTTCCGGCGGCCGCACGCCGAGGCCGAGAAACGACAGGCCGGAGGCGAGGATCATGCACACCGAAATCAGCCCGGTGGAGAAGACGAAGATCGGCCCGAGCACGTTGCCCAACACCTGGACGCGGATAATGGTCAACGCGCTGGCGCCAGTGGCCCGGGCGGCGTCGATATAGTCCATATGCCGCACCTGGGCGGTCACGCTCTCGGCAATCCGCGCCACCTGCGGGACAAACACGAGGGTCAGCGACAACAGCGCATTGCCGATGCCCGCCCCCAACGCTCCCGACAGCGCAATCGCCAGCAGGACGGAGGGAAAGGCATAGAACACATCCACGGTGCGCATAATCACGGTATTGGTTTTGCCGCCCGTATAGCCGGCGATAATCCCGATGGCCCCGCCGATAAAAAAGGCGAACACCACCGGGACAATTCCCATAAACAGCGACAGTCGGGTGCCAAGGATCAGCCGCGACAGCATGTCGCGTCCCAGCTCATCCGAGCCCAGCGGGAAGCCGTCGCTGCCGATGGGTTTCAGGCGCAGGAACATCGACGTTTGATAGGGATCTTTGACGATAAGCCACGGACCGAACAGCGCCAGGGCCAGCAGCAGGAGGATCACCACGCCCACCACCACCCCGCCGGGGTCGCGCAGTAGGCGGCGCAGCACGCCGCGCCAGTAACCTTGCCGGGAAGCGTGGGCCGCTGCGGCCGGGACCGCTTTCGTCGTTGCTGTATCCACCATGGTCAGCTCCTCTTAATACGCGGGTCGAGGGTGGTCTGCAGAATATCCACCAGCAGGTTGAGCAGCACGAAAAACAGCGCCAGCACCCAGATGGTGCCCTGCAGCAGGGGCAGGTCGCGCTGAAAAATGGCGGTATTGAGCAGCAATCCGGTTCCCGGCCAGGAGAAAACGGTCTCTACAAGGATCGAGCCGCCCATCAGATAGCCCACCTGCAGCCCCATCACCGCCAGCGCGGTGGGCGCGGCATTTTTCATGACATGGACAAAGATGCGCGACTCGTTGAGCCCGCGGGCGCGCAGGCCAACGATAAACTCCTGGCTGAGGATATCGGCCACCTGCGAGCGCACGGTGCGGGCGATAATCCCGGTCGGGATCACCGACAGGGTGAGGGCCGGCAGCAGCATGAACTGCAGGTGCGCCCAGTCCCATTGCCAGCCCACCTCGCCTATCGGCCCGCCGCCGGTGGCCGGCAGCAGCGCGAACTTGACGCTGCAGAGGATCACCAGCAGCATCCCCAGCCAGTAGTGCGGCACGCTGACGCCAAACACCGACAATACCGAGGCCAGACGGTCAATGACGCTGTTGCGAAAATAGCCAGCGACAAAGCCGAACAGGCTGCCGAGGACAAAACCGATCGCCGTCGCCAGCAGCGCCAGGCGCAGAGAGTAAGCCACCGCGGTCATCACTTCGTCTATCACCGGGCGGCCGGTGGCGACCGACATACCAAGGTCGCCGTGCAGCGCCCGCCACAGCCAGTGGATAAACTGCAGGGGCAGCGGCTTATCAAAGCCGTAAGCCTGCATTAATGTCTGACGCAGCGCCTCCGAGGCGTCCGGCGGCATCACCGACACCAGCGGGTCGCCCGGGGCGATCTGCACCAGCATGAAACAGATCACCGCCACCCCCAGCATGGTGGGGATAGCCAGCAGAATGCGGTATAGCAGCGTATTGATCATCGGTCGCCCCTTTCGCGATTACTCTTTTTTGCTCACCAGGCTGAGGTCGATAAACCAGCTCTGCGGTTGCACCACCCCGGTCACCGCAGGGGAAATCGCACGCGGCCCGACGTCGTGGGCGACAAACAGGAATGGCACCTGATCCACCAGCGCGGCGTGCAACTCACCGGCCGCTTTGTTCATCTCCGCCGGGGTAAAGGCGTGCTTGACGGCGGCGGCCAGCTTCTCCGTCTCCGGCGTGGAAAAGTAACCCCAGTTGGTCGCCACCGGCGGAAACGCTTTGGCCGTCGAGAAGCGGATCAGGCCAAAGTAAGGATCGTTAACCGCGGCGCTGACGTTGATCGCATCGATCCCTTTCGCCGAGGGGTCCCGGGCGCCCAGGCGCCAGTTGGTAAACAGGGTGTTCCATTCCACCACTTTGATATCCACATTGAAGAAGCAGCTCTTCAGGCTCTGCTGGATATACTCGTTCATCGGCAAGGGCTGCATCTGCCCGGAGCCGGAGGCCGAGGTAGCCACCGTGACGTGCAGCGGTTTGCTGGCACTGTATCCGGCCTCGGTCATTAGCTGGCGGGCGGCGTCCGGGTCATATTTGATCTGGAAGGTGGGTTTGCCATGCCACGGGCTGTCAGCCTCGTAGACCCCAGTGGCCTCGGTCATATAGCCGCCGAGGTAGCTCTTCAGCTCAGCACGGTTCAGACACAAGTTGGCCGCTTTGCGCACGCGGATGTCCTGCCACGGCGATCCTTTTTCAAAGGAGAACTGCCAGGGCCACAGATGCGGCTGGGTGTTGGCGTAGAGGTGAAAACCCTGAGACTTGATCTGATCGATGGCGTCCGGCGCCGGGGCTTCAATCCAGTCCACCTGCTTCGACAACAGCGCCGCGGTACGGGCGTTGGCCTCCGGCAAGGGGATCAGCACCACTTTATCCACCCGGGGAATGCGATCTTTGTTCCAGTAGTCGGGGTTTTTATCGAGGATCAGCTGCTGACGCGGCACCAGCTTCTCCAGTTTGAACGGGCCGCTACCCACCGCGTGGGCGGCGAAGGCGGTCCACGCCTGTTTGCTGCGCGCGGCGCTATCTCCCACGCTGGCCGGCACCGCGTCATACTGCTTCTGCCACGCCGTCGGCGAGACGATAAACAGGTTGGTGATGTTGTACGGCAGCAGCGCATCCGGTTCCGAGGTGGTCAGCGCCACGGTGTGGTCGTCAATTTTCTCTGCGCCGGTGAGGGTCGGCATGCGCGACAGGGTGTTGCCGATCTGACCCGGGGCGTACTGCGGCGCCGCTTTATTCAGTACCTTATCCACGTTCCAGACGATGGCGTCGGCGTTCACCTCCGTCCCATCATGAAACTTCACCCCCGGACGCAGGGTGAAAATCCAGCGGCTGGTATTCTGCGGATCGATGTGCCACTCGGTCGCCAGCCCCGGCACCAGACCGCTGGGCTTTTCACCTTGCGACAGATCCCACTCCACCAGCGCGTCGTACAGCGGGATGCCGGTAAAGCGGTTGCCCTCATAGCCTTGATCCGGCTGGCCAAGGGTTAATGGAATATCCGCGGCGGTCATGGCGATCCGCAGCGTGGAGGCGTTGGCAGGTAAGGCGGCGCCCGCCAGGGCCAGTGCGCCGCTCACCGCCACGGCGAGACGACCGGCACGCGAAAATAACGTCTTTTTGTGCATCACATGATCCCTGTTAAATAAAATGTCACGGATTAACAGGCAAAATGCGTACCAGCTCTTACGCGGACGAAAATAGGTCAAAACCGACCGGTAAAATAAGAATGACTTATATTATCACCATGATAATTATGGGAAAATAATTGCGCCTTATTCCGCCGCACCGCCAGCGGGAAATATGTTGCAGAATTGCACCAGCCGCTATATGGCAAATTTCAAATAATCACTCTGCGTCACTTTTTATTCATCCCCCGTCCACCGCCGCCGCGTATTCTCCGTCGGGATCAATCCCTTCTATACTTCAGGGAACACATCGACCGGGAGAGACTATGCCTTTAGCCGATTTTCACCGCTCCGATCCTTTTACCCTCGGTATCGAACTGGAGCTGCAGGTGGTGAACCCGCCGGGTTACGACCTCAGCCAGGATGCCTCGACGCTGATTGCCGACGTCCAGCATGAGCTGACCGTGGGAGAAGCCAAACACGACATCACCGAGAGCATGCTGGAGATCGCCACCGGGGTGTGCCGCGACATCAGCCATGCGCAAATCCAGCTCAGCGCCATCCAGCAGGCGGTCCAGCGCGCGGCGCTGCGCCATCATCTGCAGATCTGCGGCGGCGGTTCCCACCCCTTTCATGCCTGGCAGCGCCAGCAAATCAGCGATAACCCGCGCTATGTCAAAACCGTCGAGCATTTTGGCTATCTGGCACAGCAGGCGACGGTCTTTGGCCAGCATGTGCACGTCGGCTGCCAGAGCGGCGATGACGCCATCTATCTGCTGCATGGCCTGTCGCGCTTTGTACCGCACTTCATCGCCCTTAACGCCGCCTCGCCGTGGTTTGACAGTACCGACAGCCGTTTCGCCTGTTCACGCCTGAACCGCTTCTCCTCCTATCCCGACAACGGTCCGATGCCGTGGGTGGCCGACTGGCAGGGGTTTCGTCGCCTGTTCCGCCAGCTGAGCTACACCAGCATGATCGATAGCATGAAGGATCTGCACTGGGATATTCGCCCCAGCCCGCAGTTTGGTACCGTCGAGGTGCGGGTGATGGACACCCCCCTGACCCTTGCCCAGGCGATCCACATCGCCGGCTTTATTCAGACCCTGGCCTGCTGGCTGTTGACGGAGCGTCCTTTTAAGCACCAGCCTGATGATTATCTGCTGTACCCCTTTAACCGCTATCAGGCCTGCCGCTACGGGCTGGACGGGACCCTCACCGACGTGCGCAGCGGGGAGCAGCGCAGCATCCGCCAGGAGATCCTGCAGCTCGCCGACCGGCTGGCCCCTTTCGCCCATCAGCTGAAGGCGACTGCAGCGCTGGAGGCGGTGGTTCGCCAGGCGAAATCGCCGCACAGCGAGGCGCAGCAGATGCGCGACTTTATCGCCAACGGCGGTTCGCTTTCCGGGCTGGTGCAAAAACACTGTGAGATTTGGGCGGCATAAGGCAGCGAGGCGGGTATACTCGGCGCAGACTATAGAAAGGACTGCCCATGTTATTACGTTGCCTGCTCCCTCTGGCGCTGCTGCCCCTGGCCGCCGTCGCCAGCGCCGCCTGTACCCTCACCGACCCGACGCTGACCCTGCAGAGCTATCGGGTGGATGCGCAGAAAGAACGCATTGCGATGTACTGGCAGGATCGGCACGGCAAAGCCTGGGGTTCCCTGCGTTCGCTGCTGGCGGGTATCGATGGCGACGGCCGGGTGCAGATGGCGATGAACGGCGGCATTTACGATAAGGCCTACGCGCCGCTGGGGCTGTATATCGAAGACGGCAAACGGCTGACGCCGGTCAACCGCTCCGCCGGCGGCGGGAACTTCTTTATCCGCCCCGGCGGCGTATTCCTGGTGGAAAACGGCCGGGCGAAAATCGTGCCGCTGCCGGCGTACAAACCCTCTCCCGCCATCCGCTATGCGGTGCAGTCCGGCCCGATGCTGATTGAAAATGGCGCCATCAACTGGCGACTGAAGCCCTCCGCCAGTTCGCGCAAGCTGCGCAACGGGGTTGGTATCGATAAGCAGGGCCGGGTGGTGTTTATGCTCAGCGATCGCGAGACCAACTTTTACGATTTTGCCTGCTATGCGCAGTCAAAGCTTGGCGTGCGGCAGATGCTTTATCTCGACGGCACCCTGTCGAAGATGTACCGCAAAGGCGGCAGCGTGCCGTGGCAGTATCATCCGTTCGTGACCATAATAACGGTGGAGAGGAAATAGCGGGCGCGTTTGGGGGCGGCCATTCCAGCCAGGAGAGTGAATAAATTAACGACAGGCCGGGCAAGGTATTGCCGCCGTGCCCGATGTCCTTGCCCGGTGGCGCTGCGCTTACCGGGCCTACAGAGTCTGTTCGCTATGGTATGGCCCCTGAAAACTACGGGCGTACAGCAGGGCTGATTCCCGCTGAAATCGGCGAACCGAAGGTCGGCAGATAAGGCGGGGCTCACGCCCAAACGCAACGTGAACGCAAAACCCACCCTCACCCTACCCCTCTCCCAAAGGGAGAGGGGACCGCCCGGTAGTCGTTGCAGCCTGGAGTATCCCCGTTACCGACCGGTAGCGCCGCGCTTACCCCCGCCGATGCGCCCACTCGCGCATACGTTGAAACAGTACATACAGCGACGGGATAAACAGGATGCCAACCATCGTCGCCACCAGCATCCCGCTGAATACCGTGGTGCCGATGATCCGCCGGCTCTGCGCCCCGGCGCCGGTGGCGAGCATCATCGGCATGATGCCGATAATAAACGACACCGCGGTCATCATTACCGCGCGGAAGCGGCGGGTAGCCCCCTCGCGCGCAGCGTCGACTATCGACAGCCCCTCCTCGCGCCGGCTGCGGGCGAACTCAACGATCAGAATCGCATTCTTCGCCGCCAGGGCGATCAGCAGCACCAGCCCTATCTGAACATACACATCGTTGGCATAGCCCGCGGTCCACAGCCAGAGCAGCGCTCCGCCGATGGCGAACAGCACCGAGAGCATGACGCTCGCCGGCAGCGTCCAGCTCTCATACTGCGCCACCAGGAACAGCCACGCCATCGCCACCGCCGCCAGCACGATCCACACCGCCTGATTGCCGGTCTGCTGCTCCTGCCAGGAGATCCCGCTCCAGGCATAGTCATATCCCGGCGGCAGATGGGCCTGCAAAATCTGCTCCATGGCCGCCATCGCCGTGCGGCTGCTGACCCCCTCGGCCGCTGAACCGCTCACCGACACGGACGGGAATTGATTGTACTGCTGAATAAACGGCGCCCCCACCGTCGGCGTAATGGTGACCAGATTGCTCAGCCGCACCCGCTCGCCGTCGCGGCTGCGGACGTACAGCTCGCTAATCTGCTCAGCCCGCTCACGCCACTGCATCTCATTTTGCATCACCACATGATAGACACGATTGTTACGGCTGAAATCGCCGGCGCGCGTGCCGCCGAACGCCGTCTGCAGGCTGCTGAAGATCTGCGCCACCGGCACATCCAGCAGCGCCGCCCGGTCGCGGTCGACCGTCAGGGTCAGCTGCGGCACGTTGCTGCTCCAGGTGGTAAACACCCGGCTCAGCTGCGAATGCTGGTTCGCCAGCTGGAGGATCTCCCGCGTCACCTGCTCCAGCTCCGCCGACGACTGACCGGCCTGCGCCAGGATGCGCAGATCAAACCCCGAGGCATTGCCCAGGCCCGGCAGGGTCGGCGGCGCGAAGGTCATGATCGTCGCCTCGGGTAGCGACAGCAGCTGGCGCTGAATATCCGCCATCACCGCATCCAGCGGCGGCCGCTGATGCCAGTCCTTGAGCATTACCGAGATAAACCCGCCGTTAGAGGCGCTGGTGCCGTTGAGAATGTTGAACCCGGACACCTGAATCACATCCTCCACCGCCGGGTTAGCCATCAGCAGCTTGCGCGCCTGGGCCATCACCGCTTCGGTACGCTCCAGCGACGCCGCCTCCGGCAGCTGCACGCTGGCAAACAGGTAACCCTGATCTTCCTGCGGCAGGAAGCCTTTCGGCATCGAGGTGAAGCTGAACGCCACCAGCGCGCCTGCCGCCACCGTCGCCGCCAGCGCCAGCCAGGGACGGCGGTTCATCCAGCCTACCAGCCGGCCATAGCCGTCGCGGGTGCCGTCGAGAAGACGGTTAAACGCCCGCCACACCGCCGCCGGCCGGGCGGGACGCGGGCGCAGCAGCAGCGCGCAGAGGGCCGGAGTCAGGGTTAACGCCACCAGGCTCGACAGGGCCACCGCGGTGGAGAGCGTCACGGCAAACTGCCGGTACAGCTCGCCGACGATCCCCGGGAGCAGCGCCACCGGCACAAACACCGCCAGCAGCACCAGGGTCGTGGCGATCACCGGCCCGGCGATCTGCCGCAGCGCCTGGGCGGTGGCCTGCAGGCGATCCAGCCCTTCCGCCATTTTGGTTTCCACATTCTCCACCACCACAATGGCGTCATCCACCACCATCGTCAGGGCGAGAATGATCGCGAACAGGCTGAGGGTGTTGGCGCTGTAGCCCAGCAGATAGAGCACCGCAAAGGTGCCGATCAGTGACACCGGGATCGCCAGCACTACGATCAGCGTCGCCCGCCAGCTCTGCAAAAATAGCGACACCACCACGACCACCGCCAGCAGGGTCAGCGCCAGCGAGACGCCGATCTCTTTGATCGTCGCCGCCACAAAGCGGGTGGTATCGAACTTCACCTCCCAGGTGAGATCCGCCGGAAAGCGAGTGTGCAGGCGGTTAAGCTCCGCACGCACTGCGCTGGCGACCTGCAGGGCGTTGGCGGTGGGCGTCGGATAGATCCCCAGATAGGCCGACGCTTTACCGTTCAGCTGGGCGCCGGAGCTGTAGCTGCGGGCGCCCAGTTCAATGGTCGCTACGTCGGCGAGGCGCACCAGCTGCCCCTGCGCGCCGCGGCGGATAATAATCTCGCCAAAGCTGGCCGCCTCGTTCAGACGCCCCAGCCCGTTGATGGTCAGCGTCTGCTGCTGGCCGTTAAATACCGGCGGGGTGCCCACCTGCCCCGCCGCGCCCTGCACATTTTGCTCGCGCAGCGCCTGGGCGACATCATCCGTGGTGATGTTGAGCGCGTTCATGCGGTCCGGGCGCAGCCAGATGCGCATGCTGTAATCCCGGGCGCCAAACATCTGGACCTCGCCGACGCCGGGCAGGCGGGCCAGCGCCTCGCGCACCTGGGTGCTGGCGTAGTTGCTGACAAACAGCGGCGACAGCGTGCCCAGCGGCGAGTAGAGGCTTACCCCCATAAGCAGATTGCTGGCGCGCTTGCGGACCTGGACGCCATTCTGCTGCACCTCCGCCGGGAGGTGCGCCAGCGCCTGCGCCACCCGGTTTTGCACGTCGATCGCCGCCAGGTCGGCATCGGTGCCCGCCGCGAAGGTTATGCTCAGGCGGTACGTCCCCTCATCCGAGCTGGTGGACTCCATATACAGCATATGATCGACGCCGTTGAGCTGGGTCTCCAGCGGGGCGGCGATGGCTTCCGCCACGTCTGACGCGCTGGCGCCCGGCCAGCTGGCGCTGACGTTCACCACCGGGGGGGTGATCGCCGGGTACTGCTCCACCGGGATCAGCTTCAGCGACACCGCGCCGACAAAGGTCAGCAGCAGCGCGATCACCATGGCAAATCGCGGACGACGGATAAAAAAGGTCAGCATCCCTTCTCCTTAGCTAGTTCAGCACCTGCACCGCGGCGCCTTCGCGCAACCGCTGCGCGCCGTCGGTGATCACCTGCTCGCCCGCCTGCAGCCCTTTCTCGACCGCAAACTGCTGCCCCTGCTGCCCCGCGAGGGTCAGACGACGCTGCCCGGCGGTGTGGTCCGGCTTCAGCACCCAGCTGAAAAAGCCCTGCGGATCCTGCTGCACGGCGGCGGCCGGGACCATCACTCGCGACGGCAGTTCCTGCGGACGGAACAGGATCGTCACGCTGCCCCCCGGCAGCAGACGGTGCTGCGGATTGGCGAACTCGGCCCGCACCGCTACGCTGCCGGTGCGGGCGTCGATCCGGTTATCGATAGAGGTCAACACCCCGTCGCGCCGTTTACCATCAATCTCAATCTGCGCCAGCCACGCCTGCTTCAGGGCGTGGATATCGGCGTGCTGGCCGGTTTTACTGAAAAACGCGGCTTCGTCGAGGGCGAACGAGACCCGCACCGGATCCAACTGCACAATGTCCACCAGCACGCCGCTGGACGAATTGACCAGCGTCCCGACGTGAAAGGCGCTATGGCCCACGCGACCGGTCACCGGCGCCGCAATCCTGGTGTAGCTGAGCACTATCCGCTGGGCCTCGACGCGGGCTTTGGCCTGCTGCACGGCGGCGGCGGCGACGTCGCGCTGCATCCGGGCCGTATCGACGTCGTTGCGGCTGATGGAGTGGTTGTTGATAAGCCGCTCGTAGCGAGTGAGCAACTGCTGCGACTGACGTAATGAGGCTTCGGCGCTTTTCAGCTCGGCCTGCGCCAGAGCCAGCGCCGCGCGGGGCTGCGCGTCGTCGAGGGTAAACAGCAGGTCGCCTTCGGTAACATACTGCCCGTCCTGGAAGTGGCGCTGAACAATCACCCCTTCGGTGCGCGCGCGAATGTCGACGGCGCGGATCGCCTCGACCCGCCCGGGGATAGCGCGTTCTTCAGCATGAGGAGCCAGTTCAACCGTGGCGACGCGGACCGGCACCGCCGGCGCGGCGGTCGCCGTCAGGGCACCGCCGACCAGACCGCAGGCCAGCAGAGCAAAGCGGAAGGTTTTAATCATAGAGGATCCTTGCGACAGTAACGCGCGCCTGCAGCGAGGCGCGCGAGATTGTTCAGGCCGTTTTGCGGAACCGGCGCGTCAGACGCTTCTCGATTTCCACCACCAGGAACATGGCGACGCCGATGACCAGAGTGACAAACCAGTAGCGCAGCGGCAGCGCTTCCGTACCAAACATGCTCTGCATCAGCGGGACATAGATAATGACCAGCTGCATCAGCAGCAGGACGCCGGTCACCAGCCAGATGCCTTTGTTGCGCAGCAGACCCATGCTCAGGGAGAAGCTGTCGCTGCTGCGGCAGTTGATCATGTAGACCCACTGCGCCGTCACCAGCATCTGCAGCAGCACGGTGCGGATAAACTCCGGACTGTGGCCGCGCGGCGCCAGCCAGGCCTCAAGGATAAAGGCGGCAATCGCGATCATCGACCCGACGAAAGCCACTCGCCACACGGCGAAACCATCCATCACATGCTGGCCGGTTTTACGCGGCGGACGGTTCATCACGTTGCGCTCTGCGGCCTCAAAGGCCAGGCCGAAGGAGAGCGTCGCCGACGTCGCCATGTTCATCCACAGGATCAGCACCGGGGTCAGCGGAATAATGTTCCCCGCCAGCAGGGCGATGATGATCAGCAGCCCCTGCGCCAGGTTGGTCGGCATGATGAAGAGGATGGTCTTCTTCAGGTTGTCATAGACCCGACGGCCCTCTTTTACCGAGCTGGCGATGGTCGCGAAGTTATCATCGGTTAACACCATGTCGGCCGCCTCTTTGGTGACTTCGGTGCCTTTGATACCCATGGCGATACCCACGTCGGCCTGGCGCAGCGCCGGCGCGTCGTTGACGCCGTCGCCGGTCATGCCGACCACTTCGCCGTTATCCTGCAGGGCTTTCACCAGGCGCAGCTTATGCTCCGGGCTGGTACGGGCAAAGATGTCGTACTCCACCGCCGCCTTCGCCAGCGCCGCATCGTCCATGTGCTCCAGCTGGTAGCCGGTCATGGCCTGGCTGCTGTTGGTGATCCCCAGCATCTGGCCGATGCTCATCGCCGTCTGCGGGTGGTCGCCGGTGATCATTTTCACGCGTATGCCGGCGGTCTGGCAGGCGTGGATGGCGTCAATGGCTTCCGGACGCGGGGGATCCATCATCCCGGCGATGCCGAGGAAAATCAGTCCCTCCTGCAGGTCCTCATGGTTGAGGGTGGTGGCATCAAGGCTGGCCGGCTTACAGGCCGCCGCCACCATCCGCAGTCCCTGACGGGCGAAGCGCGCCATCTCCTCTTCCCAGTACTGCGCCTCGAACGGCACCGCGCCGTGGCGGCTCATCTGCTCGCGGCACATGGCGAAGATAACGTCCGGCGCACCGGTGATCAGCACCCGGGCATTGCCATCGATGTGCTGCAGGGTCGACATATATTTGTACTGCGAGTCAAAGGGGATCTTGGCCACCAGACGGGCCTCCACCGCCGGGAGCTGCGCTTTCGCCGCCAGCACTTTAAGCGCCCCTTCGGTCGGCCCGCCGGTGATCCCCCACAGACCGCGCTCATCCTGGGTAAGCTGGCTGTCGTTACACAGGTCGATGGTGCGCAGCCAGGTCTCCAGCACGGTGCCGGGCTGAACCTGCACGGGCTCATCGCTCCCCTCGAGGAAGATCCGCCCCTGCGGCTCGTAGCTGTCGCCTTCCACCCGATAGCAGCAGTCGGCGGTGATGATCGCTTTGACGGTCATTTCGTTCATCGTCAGGGTGCCGGTTTTATCCGAGCAGACCACGGTCATGGCGCCGAGGGTTTCCACGGTCGGCAGCTTACGAATAATCGCCCGCTTGCGCGCCATCGTCTGCACGCCGAGCGACAGAATAATCGAGATGATCGCCGGCAGTCCTTCCGGTACCGCGGCTACCGCCAGGCTAATCAGCGACAGCAGCAGCTCGCCCATCGGGATATCCCGCAGCGCGAGGCTGAAGATAAACAGCGCCACCATCATGGCGAGAATAATGGCGAAAATCGCTTTGCCGAGCTTATCCATCTGCACCAGCAGCGGGGTACGGTGCTTCTCAATACCCGCCATCATCTGGTTGATATGGCCGAGTTCGGTCTGCGCGCCGGTGGCGGTCACCACGCCGACGCCGCCGCCGGCGCTGACGGTGGTCCCGGAAAAGACCATGTTCACCCGGTCGCCCAGCGGCAGATCGCCCTCCAGCGCGTCGGTGATTTTATCCACCACCGTCGACTCGCCGGTGAGGATCGCCTCTTCCACCCGCAGGTTGTGGGTTTCAATCAGGCGCATATCCGCCGGCACGCGGTCGCCGGCGCGCAGGATAACGATATCCCCCGGAACCAGGTCGCGCGTCGGGATAGTCTCATGCTTGCCGTTACGCTGGACGCGGGCATCGCTGGAGAGCATGTTGCGGATCCCCTGCAGCGATTTTTCGGCGTTGCTCTCCTGGATATGGCCGATCAGGGCGTTAATCACCGTCACGCCGAGGATCACCAGGGTATCGACCCAGTGCCCCATGATGGCGGTCAGCGCCGCGGCGGCCAGCAGCACGTAAATCAGTACGTCGTTAAAGTGGGCGAGAAAGCGCAGCCAGCCCGGTTTGCCTTTCTTTTCCGGCAGCGCATTCGGCCCACAGGTATTCAGGCGCTCGGCGGCGTCTGCGGAACTTAACCCAGCGGCCTGGCTTTTGGTCTGCGCCAGCACTGCGTCAACGGTCTGCTGCCAGACCTGCCGTGGCGCGGTGTCGCCCGAGGGCGTCGTAAACTTTGGGTTATTCATCTTGGTCAATTTACATTTTCCTTATAAATTCCGTGAGTCGGAAAGCCTGAAATCATTCCTGGCCAATGAAGTAAAAGAGGGCAAAAATGCCGATAAAAATGTGAACCAATACAAGTCTAAATTTTTCGCAAAATAAAAATTTTGTGATAAGTTAATTCCACAAACCAACTATTACAGAATATTAATAAACCAAAACTAAACGAGGTAAAATATGTTTGGAATCTACCGCGGGCGCCGTCTGGCGCTGTACATCGCGTTAGCCATTATCATTGCTACGCTGGTGGGATATAGCACTTACAGTTTTGTAAAAGCGCTGGCATAATAATGACGTTAATTTACACCCGGCTGCAATTAACTTAATTACAAATTATTTCAGATTAATTAACATGAGAGCGAAAGGCAGGCGCTAATATTTAAAATAGTCGTGTTATAGCGAGTAAAAAAACAAAGCATATTGCGTTAAGCATTATTTTACCGGACAATATGTTTTTTAACTGATGATTAACATGACATGAAACATCCACTGGAAACGCTGCTCTCCGCCGCCGGGATCTTACTGCTGGCCCTGCTCTCCTGTCTGCTGTTGCCCGCGCCTTCGCTGGGCCTGACGCTGGCGCAAAAGCTGGTTGAGACATTCCATATGATGGATCTCAACCAGCTCTATACGGTGCTGTTTTGTCTGTGGTTCTTAGCGCTGGGCGCCATTGAGTATCTGGTGCTGCGCTGGGTGTGGCGTCGCTGGTTTTCCCTCGAGCGGTAAACCAGGAGAGGCGCGCCTCAGTGGGCGCGACTGTGGTTCTCTTTGCGGTAGGCGCCCGGCGGCTGATTGAAGGTCCGGGTGAAGACGCGGGTAAAGGTCTGTTGCGAATCGAAGCCATACTTGAGGCAGATATCGTAGACCCGCTGATCGGTGTCGCGCAGATCGCGGGCGGCCAGCAGCAGCTTCCTTTCGCGAATATAGCGCCCCAGACTCTCCCCTTTGTACTGTAAAAACAGCCGTTGCAGATGCCATTTCGAATACCCGGCATGGCGAGCGATATCATCAATACGCAGCGGTTGATGCAGGTTATCATCAATCCACTCGACGATAGTATCAATCACCTGAGCGGAAATCGTCATATGCTCTCTCCTCTGATACTGCACTGGCGCTTAGCGCCACCAGGCGTTAAATGATTGCGTCTTATCGGCGACCCACACCGGCTCGCCCTGCACAGGCGTCAGCAGACGCCAGGCCCTTCCTTCGCTGGCAGCCGCCAGCCGTTGATACGGTTCATCCCAGCTGTGTTTCGCCAAAACGAATCGTCCTGCATGCCCAGGCAGCACCGCGCGAGCGCGCAGATCGTCGGCAGCCTGAGCCGTTTCATCCGGCATCATGTGGATATATTTCCAGTCCTGGTCATACTGCCCGTTCTCCATGATCGCCAGATCGACCGGACCGAACTCATCGCCTATCGCTTTAAAGTGCGGCCCATACCCGCTGTCGCCGCTGTAATAAATCTTTTGCTGCGGGGTAACGAACAGAAAACTGGCCCACAGCGTCTGGTTACGCTTCAGCCCACGGCCGGAAAAGTGCCGCGCCGGCAGCACGTGGACGGTGAGCTCGTCGCTGGCCGGTACCGCCTGCTGCCAGTCCGCTTCGGTAATCAGCGCCCCGTCCATTCCCCAGTAGCGCAGATGCGATCCGACCCCCAGCGGCGTAATGACCCGCTTAATTTTCGGCAGTAAGGCGCGAATGGTGGCGTAATCCAGATGGTCGTAGTGATCGTGGGAGATGATCAGCAGATCGATCTCCGGCATCCCTTCCGCCCGCCACGGATAGTCGCCGGGGAAGGCTTTATTGATAAAAGAGAACGGCGCCGCGTAATCGCTGAACACCGGGTCGATCAGGATGCGTTTTCCCGCCAGCTGCAGGTACCAGGAGGAGTGGCCGAGCCAGACCATCACGTCCTGCCCGAGGGGCAGCGTCGCCAGATCGGTCTTCACCAGCGGCAGCGGTTGCGCGGGACGGGCGTTTTCCCGTTTGGTCATCAGGAAATCCCACCACGCCGCCAGCATATTTTTCTGCCCGGTGAACCCTGGCGTGGGCAACTGGTTATGGAACTGGCCGTCCCGGTAGTGGGGAGACGCTTCCACCTGGCTAAGCTGTGCCCCCTGCGGCGCCTTACCAAAACCGGCATTAAGAACAAACGGCAATGTCGTTGCTGCTGCGAGTAACATGATGGCGACCACGCTGAAAGTGACACGGTTCATATCCTGACCAGACAAAAGCCCCCATCCCGGAGGCTTTATGATATAACTTGATTATGAGTGAGTACGCACTCATTATTAGGAAAGCGATGAAAGTCGTCAAGACGATTTTCAATTTTTGCGTTCCGCCGTTGCAGCGACCTGGTCAGACGTGCCAAGATCGGCGGTTTGTTTAAACCTGCGTGAGGAAAAAAGTAGTGGCTCGTCCAAAGAGTGAAGATAAAAAGCAAGCGTTACTGGAAGCTGCCACCGCGGCTTTCGCCCAGTCCGGCATAGCCGCCTCGACGTCGGCCATCGCCCGCAGCGCCGGTGTGGCCGAGGGAACGCTGTTTCGCTATTTCGCCACCAAGGATGAGTTGCTCAACGAGCTGTACCTCGCGATTAAGCTGCGCCTGGTGCGCACAATGATCGCCGGGCTGGATCCGGACGAGAAGCGCCCGAAAGAGAACGCGCGCAATATCTGGAACAGCTATATCGACTGGGGCGTGCGCAACCCGATGGAGCACAAAGCGATCCGCCGGATGGCGCTCAGCGAGCGCATCACCGACGAAACCCGCCGCCAGGTAAAAGAGAGCTTTCCGGAGCTCAACGAAATGTGCCAGCTGTCGGTGAAAGAGATATTCCTCAGCGAGGCGTACCGCGCCTTTGGCGACGCCCTGTTTCTGTCGCTGGCGGAAACCACCATCGAATTCGCCAGCCACGATCCGCAGCGCGCCCGGGAGATTATCGCCCTCGGCTTTGAAGCCATGTGGCACGCCCTGCATGAGGCGGACGCATAATGACGCCGGAAACACTGCATCCCTGCGCTCACCGTATCGCCCTGACCTACCCGTTTACCGAACACTGCTGGCCCTTTGGGCCAGAGTACGACGTGTTTAAGGTCGACGGCCGCATCTTTATGATCACCATGACTATTCGCGGGCGGGCGCTGGTCAATCTCAAGGCCGAGCCGCAGAAGTCGCTGCTGAATCAGCAAATTTATCGCAGTATCGAACCCGGCTACCATATGAACAAGAAACACTGGATCACGGTGGTGCCAGGAGAGGATATTAGCGAGGATCTGCTGGCCGAGCTGATTGACGATTCGTGGCATCAGGTGGTGAACAAGCTGAGTAAAAAGGCCCAGCAGCGCCTGCGTCCGCGCTGATTTTCAGCCAAATGCGATAAGTGTTATCGCATTTTTCACCCTTATCATTTTGCGATCTTCGCTGTACTCTTCCTCTCCTGAACGCACCGGTAAGGTGCTGTAAACTGTGAGGAAGAGTTATGGATATCGTATCGGTCGCTTTGAAGCGCTATTCCACCAAGGCCTTTGACGCCACGAAAAAGCTGACTGCCGGGGAAGCGGAACAGCTGAAAACGCTGCTGCAGTACAGCCCGTCTAGCACCAACTCCCAGCCGTGGCACTTTATTGTCGCCAGCACCGATGAAGGGAAAGCTCGCGTGGCGAAAGCCGCCAGCGGCACCTACGTGTTCAACGAACGTAAAATTCTCGACGCCTCGCACGTGGTGGTGTTCTGCGCGAAAACCGCGATGGACGACGCCTGGCTGCAGCGCGTGGTGGATCAGGAAGAGGCCGATGGCCGTTTTGCCACCCCGGACGCAAAAGCCGCTAACCACAAGGGTCGCACCTTCTTTGCCGATATGCACCGCAAAGAGCTGAAAGATGACGATCAGTGGATGGCAAAGCAGGTGTATCTCAACGTCGGCAATTTCCTGCTGGGCGTAGCGGCGATGGGTCTCGACGCCGTGCCGATTGAAGGGGTCGATTTTGCGATCCTCGATGAGGAATTTGACCTGAAAGCCCAGGGCTACACCAGCCTGGTGGTAGTCCCGGTCGGCCACCATAGCGTAGAAGATTTCAACGCTACCCTGCCGAAGTCGCGTCTGCCGCAGTCGACGACCATTACCGAGATTTAATTCCCTTCTGCCGGGAACGCCCGGGCCATGGCGCAGCAGCGTCTCGCCCGGGACTTTCTTCACCCACTCTTTCCCCCTCTTTTCTGCCGTTTGTGCCAAGTTTCTGGCGCTCATAATCCCGCTTGTGCCAGGAATAACGACTTTAGTGTGAACCAGACGATTTAATTAATTGATAAATAATACTTTTCATTTCTGGCACGCCCTTTGCTCTTAACAGATACCGCTATCTGGATGAAGGAGAAACCGGGTGAAACATATCTATGTGGCCAGCCACGGCCATTTTGCTCGCGGACTGGTGAACAGTTTGTCGCTGCTGATTGGCGACGAACACGGCGTTATCCCGGTCTGCGCCTATGACGAAGATATCGTGACCACCGAACAGCTGGAGCAAACCCTGGAGCATCTCATCGTCCAGGCGAATGGTGATGAAGTGGTGATCTTCACCGACCTGCTTGGCGGCAGTATCAACAATAGCGCCGTGAGCGTCTTGATGCGACATCGCAACGTTTTCGTGGTCGCCGGCATCAATCTGACTCTGCTGCTGGAGTTTCTGCTGTGCGAAGAAGCCACTACCGAGGCCGCGATTATCTACGCCACCAGCGCGGCGCGTGAATCCATTGTTTTCATCAATCCTCTAATAACACAACCATCCTCTGACCCACAGGGAGAATCTCATGATTAAACTCGTGCGCATTGATTATCGGCTGCTGCACGGCCAGGTGGTTTTTGCCTGGACCCGAGCGCTGGATATCGACCATATCATCGTCGCCAACGCCAAAGCCGCGGCGGATGCCTTCATTACGATGTCGCTTAACCTGGCAAAGCCAGCGGGCGTCACGCTGGACATCGCCACCGTTGAACAGGCGGCGGAAAAGCTTAACAGCGGCAAGTTGGATCATAAAAAAGTCATGGTGGTCCTGGGCAATACTGCGGAAACCCTCGCGCTAGTGGAAAAAGTCCCGGGAATTAGCGCAATTAATTACGGCGGTCTGCCACAGAAGGAAGGGGCAAGACAATTCGGCAAGGCCATCTATCTGACCGAAGAGGAAATCGCCCATAGCAGAGCGCTAAAAGAAAAAGGTATTCGGCTGGAGATGCGTCAGGTACCCGCCCACTCGGCTGAACTCCTTAACGACCAACTTTAACTTCGGAGGTCACTATGTTGCTCACCGCAACGTTACTCGGACTGATCGCTGCCCTGGGGATACTTGATGGCCGCCTGCTTGGGGTATCAATGATCGATCGACCGCTGGTGATGTGCGCCCTCACCGGTCTGGTCTGCGGTAATTTACATGAGGGGATTCTGATTGGCGCTACGCTGGAGCTTATTTTCCTCGGCAACGTCGCCATCGGCGCCGCGCACCCGCCAGATATCGTGACCGGTTCCGTATTGGCCACCGCGTTTTCGATCATGTCCGGTCGTGGTCCAGAGGCTGCGCTCACCATCGCCATCCCTGTCTCAATGCTGGCGCAGACGCTGGGAATCCTGGTGCGCGTGGTGAACGCCCGCTTTGGTCATCTGGCGGACCGCTATGCGGCACAGGGTAATACCCGAATGGTCGGCCTGATGCACCTCGCCGGTCCGACGCTACTCTATTTTTTAAACGGATTTCTACCGGTATTTTTTGCCATTCTGCTTGGTTCTTCGGCGGTAAGCTGGTTCCTGGAGGCCATTCCGCCGGTGATAACCAATGGATTGATCGTCGCCAGTAAGATCCTGCCAGCGCTCGGCTTCGCCCTGCTGATCAGCATGATGCTCAGCAGCAAACTGATGCCGTACCTCGGTCTGGGATTTCTGATAGCGGCATATACCAAACTGGATATCATCGCCATCGCGCTGTTCGCTGTGGTGTTGGCATTTATCATCAGCCAGTTCCTTAATCTTAAGCAGCAGGAGAGCTAATCATGAGCGAAATGACGCAAACTGTGACTGGCGCTACCCAGCCGCAAAGCGATGATGCAAGCCGCATCACCGCCCGCGATTTACGCAGCGTGTTCTGGCGCTCCTTTACGCTACAGGGCTCCTGGAACTACGAGCGCCAGCAGCATATGGGCTATGCCTTCGCAATGTCGCCAGCCCTGAAGCGCATCTATCAGGACCCAACGGAGCTGGGGCGCGCCCTGCAGCGTCATCTGGTGCTGTTTAACACCACGCCCCATCTCTCGACCTTTATCTTCGGCCTGTCGATTGCCATGGAAGAAGAGAACCAGCGTAACCCCGAATTTAATGAGGAGTCGATAAACGCGATTAAAACCAGCCTGATGGGGCCGCTGGCGGGCATCGGCGACTCCATATTCTGGGGATCATTAAAGGTTATCGCCGCCGGGATGGGTATCTATTTCGCCCAGCAGGGCAGCCTGCTGGGACCGATACTGGCGCTGTTAGTTTATAACCTGCCGCATCTTTTGTGCCGCTGGTATGGCCTGAAGCTCGGCTACCGGGCGGGTACGACCTGGCTGATGAGAATTTACCAAAGCGGCCTTATGGACCGGGTGACCTATATCGCATCAATTGTTGGCCTCATGGTCGTCGGCGCGATGACCGCCAGCATGATAGATATCACCACCCCGCTCAGCTTTACCGCCGGGCAGACCACCATGAAGGCGCAGGAGTTTATTGACAAAATACTTCCTTCGCTGCTGCCGCTGCTTTTCACCCTTGGGATGTACAAGTTGATCCGCAAGGGAGTCAATATTAACTGGATCCTGCTAGGAACCGTCGCGTTTGGCATGGCGGCCAGCGCGCTAGGCCTGCTTTAAGAAGAGGAATATCACCCATGCACGTAGAAGACTATATGAATGAAACACCCGCCTGTCTGCTCGCTATGCTGACGCAGACGCGGGAAGATCTATGGCAGGCGGCAAAAGCGCTAACGGAGCGCGGCGTCACGCGTATTATCCTGACCGGCTCCGGTACCTCTTATCACGGCGCGCTGACCGCCCGCTCGTTTATGCAGCAGTGGTGCGGGCTACCCGTTGATGTCTATTGGCCTTTTCTGCTGGATGATTCGGCGCTGACCCTCAGCGACAAAGCGCTGGTCATCGGCATTTCTCAGGGAGGCGGCAGCCTCTCTACCCTCGCCGCAATGGAACGCGCCCGGGCAGCCGGGCATCTTACCGCTTCCATGGCCGGGGAAGCGCCAGCCGTTATCGACCGGGCGGCAGATTTGGTCTTAACAGTACCCTGTGGAGAAGAGCGGGCTGGCGCCAAAACCAAAGGGTATCACTGCACCATACTTAATCTGATGCTGCTGGGGCTTGCTGTCGCCAGTCGCCAGCGGCGCCTGAGCGATGAGGAGCGCAAGGCGCTACTCGTCCGCATGGATACCACGTTTAATCATTTGCCGACGCTCATTGAGGCCTCGCAGGCGTGGGTTCTCAATCATGCCCGACCGCTTATCGACAGCGCGGACATTCGCCTGACCGGTCCGGCAAGGCTGTTTGGCACCGTTCAGGAAGGTGCGCTAAAGATGCTTGAAACGCTACGCTGTCCGGTTGCCGGTTACGAATTTGAGGAGTTCATCCACGGGATCTATAACGCCTTCGACGAGCGCTCTACCCTGATCATGCTCGATCCGTTTCCCGATGAGCGTCAGGATCGCCTGGCGGAAATACTTGGCGGCTGGACTCAGCATATTTATCGCATTGGTCCACAAGTCGAAAATAACGGCAAAAATATGCCCTTCGCATTTATTAACGATCCCGACTTTGCGGTCTTTGAATATATTATTCCGTTACAAATGGTTTGTGCCCGACTGCCGCCAGTGAAGGGCATCGATCCCGCAATACCGAAGGATCCGCATTTCCACCAGAAAATGAAAAGTAAACAACTCAATTAATTGACGCATAGTAAAAGTTATCCGCGTTTCAGCGGAGGACCCGTTACATCCCAAGGAGACCAATATGTCTATAGCTCATCAAAACGCACATACTATTATTCGCGATATTTTATCTAAGCAGCACATTGAGCGCGTATGGTTTGTTGGCTGCGGTGGTTCATTAACCGGTTTCTGGCCGGGGAAATATTTTCTCGATTGTGAAGCTAAAAAGCTGGCCGTCGGCTATGTTACCAGTAATGAATTTGTCCATGCGACGCCGAACGCGTTAGGTAAAAACAGCGTAGTGATCCTCGCCTCGCAGCAGGGCAACACCGCTGAAACGGTGGAAGCCGCCCGCATCGCGCGTCAGAAAGGCGCCGCCACTATTGGACTGGTATATACCCCCGGCACGCCGCTGTGCGAACACAGCGATTACACTATTGAATACTGCTGGGCGCGCTATCCCGAAACCGTCGATCCGACGCAGCAAAAAGCGGCATACAGCCTGTGGCTGGCGCTGGAAGTGCTTGCGCAAACTGAGGGATACGCCCATTACGATGAGATGGTCAGCGCCTTTGCCAGTTTTGAATCCGTGGTACGCGGCGCTCAGCAGCAGGTTCAGGCGGATGCGCGCCATTTTGCCGAAGCCTGGAAGACCGAAAAGGTCATCTACATGATGGGCAGCGGCCCCTCATTCGGCGCCGCGCATCAGGAATCCATCTGTATTCTGTTGGAGATGCAGTGGATTAACTCCGCCAGCATCCACAGCGGCGAGTATTTCCACGGCCCCTTTGAGATTACCGAAACGGGAACGCCGTTTATTTTATTAAAAAGCAGCGGCCGCACCCGCCCGCTGGATGATCGCGCGATCCGCTTTATCGAACGTTACCAGGGAAAACTGCAGATTATTGACGTGGAAAAGGTGGGAATCGACGCACTGCACGCCAGCGTGCGCGAATATTTCTGCGGCCTGCTGCACAACTGCGTACTGGATGTTTACAACCTGGCGCTGGCCACCGCTCGCAACCACCCGCTGACCACCCGCCGCTATATGTGGAAAGTCGAATATTGATTCGCTAACCGCCTGCCAGCCCCGGCGTAATTCTCCGGGGCTGCGTTGAGGATTACCAGCTAAAATCTTCAATACGTAATTCAAAAATATCGTGAATATAGCCAATTTCCGCTACCGGTAGCGCCACGTTATAGAGTATTTTCAGGCGCTGGAACGAGTGATTCACCATGGCAATAAATTCACCATGCTGGCGGGTAAATTGCTCAAGATCTTTATAATGGCTAATTTCATTACGCATTACCAGACGCTCAATCATACAGCTGAGATGCACATATAAACTGATAATTAAGTTATTATTAAAATGAAAACCAAGCGTATTTTGCCACTCAGCGATAATGGTTTCGATATGGCCCATGGTTTTTCCAGCATTCAGTATCGTCAGAGAGTTGACAACGTTATGCAGTGAAAACTCACGAACCATATTTTTATTAATCAGCGCAATTTGCTTTTCATTAAGATAGCCGCTTAAGAGCTGACTCAGATGTCGATGCCCCTGCTCGCCAAGTAGTTCCTCAATGCCAACCCAGGGCACTCCGGCCAGCTGCGGGTCGTGGGTACCCACGACCGCAATAACTTCATACTGGTGGAGCAACGATACCGCCGTACGACTGTTTTTTAAGCGCGTATACTCGCAGGCGATGATGTTAATATCAAAATCGTTGAGCAGGCTCTTCTCCATCAGATTTTTAAATTTAAATGCGGTACCGATACCTGTAATACAGGTCACCAGCAGCACACGCTCTTTTTTTTCTGCGGGCCAGAACACATCCCAACGCGACTGATTAAGCGGCACGATCTCTTCGGCGATTTGTTCGATGTTTTTTCCCAACGCGATCTCGCTGGCAACGTTCAGCGCCATGCGGGTCGTGACGTTATCCACCACTACCAGCGGGCCGTTAATCACCGACAAAAGCGCATCGGCAATCTCCTTGGTGTAGCCCATATCAATAAGCACCATCACACCCGCACGCGTGTCCGTATGCTGGAGATAATCAACCACGGCGCGACTGACATCGTTAAACGCCACCTCCATCGGCATATCCATGGCCTGGTAGATCTTCTCGCCAATCAGGCGGTTGGCAACGCCGGCAATGCTGCTGGCGGTCGAATAACCGTGGGCGATTATCAGCGCTTTCACTTTTCCGCCGCTGGTCGCATCGATAGCATTACTGACAATGGCGGTAATCGCCAGACGGTCAAGCGTATCGATGAGCAGATCGTATTTATTATTGACGACATCCAGTAGTTTCTCCGCGATGCGTTGCGCCAGCCCCGCCGAGGAGTCCAGCCAGCGCTGCATCACCAGACGCACGGGCTCAGCAACGCTGCGCGGCGCCAGAGGGAGGCTGGTGAGGTAGCGGCCGGTAAGATAAGCGAATTCGACATTTAGCTGAAGGTCATAATTGACAGCGATTGCTTTGCCCACATCTTCAATAAAGCGCAGCCGTTTGTCCTGCAGAGAGACCGTACTCTCCTGATTCATCAGCGCATCAAGATAGAGCGTCACGTTCTGATAAATAAGCTTTTCAAAGGTCCGCACGCTAATATTATCCTGAGCCAACTCCTCGCACAGGCTACAAATATTTTCCGTTAGCCGTTGGTATTCATGGTGACGACCAGAAAAAAGAGGCTGCGCGTCGCCATCGCGGTAAATCATAACCCGCTCGCTATTTTGCTGAAGGGTAAAAGGCGCATCCGCCAGTAATCGGTCGGGCAGCAAAGCCGCTTTTATATGTAAAAGACCGCTATCACGTTCGCCAAATGTCCAGGCGCTGGCGCAAATATTGCGAATCAAATTTTCCAGCCCACCGACATTTCCTTCAAGCGTTTCACGCATTAGCTGGCTGACGATTTCGCCATCCAGCTCCAGATCGTGGTTCAAACGCTGGGCTTCACGGCGGAAAAAGTGGTGGATAAACGCCAGCCGCTCGAATTGGCCGCGTTCAGCGATCGGCAGAATTTTTACAATCACCGGAATACGGCGAATAAAGGTCGCCAGGAAGTGTTTTTCCAGATCCTCGGTTGAAGCAAAAATTAGCCGCACCGTGGCGCTGCGCTCGTCGGCGCTCTCCCCCAGCCGGCGCCAGCTACCGTTATCCATAAAATGAAACAACTTTTCCTGGCCTTCGGGCGGCAGCCGATGAACCTCATCGATAAACAACACCCCGCCGTTGCTGGTCTCGATAAGACCAGGAACGGCCTTATCGGCGCCGGTAAAGGCCCCCTTCGCATGACCAAATAACTTCGAGGTCAGTAGTTCTGGATTATTCGCGTACTCGGCGCAGTTAAATACGGTAAAAGGCGCATCGGCAGGTAAAATACCTTCATCTATTGCGTAGTGCCAGAGCTGGCGAGCTAGAAAACTTTTCCCGGTGCCAGTAGGGCCCCGCAGCAGCAGCGGCAGACCTGCGCCAGGGTAGCTGATGGCAGCCTTGCACTGGCGCAATGCTTCCTGCAGGCTGCCCTGCGCGCCAATCAGCTGCGCCAGACTATCCTGACGATCCGCGCACAGCGCCTGAATGGAGGCGTATTCGCCGTGCCGAACCGCCAGGCGGTGATGATCGCGCAGAACGGTAACGGGTAAAAACAGCACCGGGCGACCGTTCACTTTGACCACCCGCTGCTCGCGATGGAGATTATTCAGATGATGGCTGATGATGCTGCGTTTTTGCTTCAAGCTATCGGCGATGGCCATAGCGTTAAACTCGCCCAGCGCTTCCGCCGTCAGCGCTCGCCCGGCGATCCGTTGTTCTAGTTGGCGAAAAATCGACTCCTTATTCATCTCGCTCCCCTGTCAAAAGCGTAAAATTCGCTTATACGACAATTCGCGCAGGACGTCGCTGCCGCCAGCCACACTTCTTTAAAAACGCTTAATTTTTCATGGCTTAACGTTCCCCGCATGCCAGATGCGCTCGGCATAGCGGCCAATCACCGCCAGCGAGACGGCAA
>OGJZ01000648.1_pt1 | contig 39224 bp, 42 predicted proteins | sample 1572321 | NCBI WGS metagenome assembly OGJZ01 (sample SAMEA2582086, study PRJEB24529) | metagenome | biome: Human gut stool | place: China | collected 2011 | reverse complement strand
AAACGAAGAGGTCAAGGATCTTAGTATAAGAGCCTGGGTTTGTCCGGTCTGTGGCACTCACCACGACCGGGATATCAATGCTGCTCTTAATATCTTAACAGAGGGATTAAGAATCTTAGGTTTAGAGATTAAGATCTTAGCTTAACTATTTTAGCTTGCAGAACTCATCCATAACTTGTTATGGTTTAGTTGCTTGTAGAATTCACCCTAACAAAAGTTAGGGTTCATTGCTTTCAAAACTCAATCCTAACCTTGTTAGGATTAAGTTGACTGTAAAAAAGAATCCTAACAAAGTTAGGATTCTTTGGTTGCGGAACGCGCCGTAACTCTCATTAAAGCAGAGTTACAAATCTTGTGGACGGATGTAAGACGGAACATTGTTCCGCTGTCCGGATGAAGCGAGAATCTCCGACCTCTATAGGTGGGAGAAGTTCAAGGAAGGGAATGCCAGAAAAGTAAACTATTCTTGTGGATTGATTGATAAAATATTGGGATCTGGATCAATCAAATTTACTTACTCCTATCATCAAAAAAACAATAGTCAATATGTTCTTAGTCATCTTACAAATGGTATGGAAGCTTACAAAATTATTCAAAATAATATAAATATGTCGAGAAAATAAAAAGAGGGAACACCCTCTTTTTTGCTTCTGTGTTATATAATTATTCTATCTTTGTGCCGTATTTATTGTTTTTATGATGCCAGTCAGATATCAGACGCAGAGGCAGTTTCTTTCTCATAGTCTTCTTTCCATACCATTTTTCCATCTACCATGACAAACCGATTTGGATCAAATTTAGCATCGTGCCAAGCGATTGTGTTTGATAAGTCTTCTATCTCGCACTTGAAAAATATAGCTAAATGCTGTGCTGTATTTATAGAGCTGTTATTGAAGTCCGTTATGTTGTTATACAGATCGCTGATGGTAGAAATTGGAATTCCTGAGCCTCTACTGATTTCTGTAATTGTCTTTTTTGATTTTCTTACCGCTGCAATAAACTTTTTATTATTTATGTCTGACATTCCTATTTCCTTCTTTCTTTATATTGGATAGCATTATACTATGCGAGTGATAATTTTGCAATATATTCTTCCAAAAACTTACAATTGCTGTATTTTAGTAGTAATTATAAGACAGAAAAAGTATTTAGATACCGGACGAATCCTGATAAACAGCAAATGGATCCTCTAATAATTCTGAAATTGTATTAAGTAATTTCTTTATGTCAGAATTCTTAGCTAATCCCAATCTGGCTCTGAAACCATTCCTTTTTGAATAAGACCAATATATTTTCACCTGACTTTTCGGTTTATTACTTTGATATGACGTTGTTAATAGGCTTTTTGATGCTGACATCAAAAACACGATACATAGAAATATTGGTATGAATCTTCTTAAATGTTGATATCTCAATAGTCACTCCTTTATAAGTTCATCTCGAAGTTGATAGATTACTTATGATAATATTTTATATCTTTATTATGAGAGAACACGGATCTTTTTCTGAAAGTATTGCATACCATCTATATATTCTTTTTTTTGGAATAATCTTTTAGTATTCCTGAATTAGGAATAATGTCAACTACTCTACTATTGAATAACCGGGAATTCCCGCTTATCATCTTAAATGTACATTAAGGCAGGCCGTGGAGAAATAGAGTATAATTATCTGCAGTACTCTTTTATAAAAAAAAGATCCAATTGGATCTTTTTTTATGCTTAACGCAACCCATCTTATAGAATCATTGCATCAAACTCTTCTTCTGAAATAATCGGAATTCCTAATTCCTTTGCCTTTTTATTTTTTGAAGAACTACTTAACAAATCATTATTGATTAGATAATTTGTCTTAGAAGAAATTGATCCAGAAACTTTTCCGTTTCTTGATTCTATCGCTTCCGTAAGAGCCTTTCGATTTTCATAAATATGAAGATCACCGGTGATGACAAATATTTTTCCTTTCAACACATCTGATTTTTCTGTTTCGTCCTTTTGAATCTTTAACTCTTTTAAAAGATTGAAGTATTCGCTTTGTCCTGATTCATTTCGCTCTTTCTGTTGCTGATACCAAGTGGAGATAGATTTGCTTCCAATCTCTCCGATGTCTTCTACATCTAAAAATGTCCCGGTTTCAAGTTTCTCATTAAATTTCTCTATATCTCCGTTGACCGCTTTTGAGATTTTTTTTCCGGCATCTCTGCCAATATTTGGAATCCCTAAAGCTGCAATAAGATTTTGAAGTTTAACATTCCGACTCTTTTCGATTGCTTTCACGAGCTTCTCAAAAGACTTCTCTCCTTGTCCATCTAAGGATATGAAGGCATCCTTATGTTCCTTTAGATGATAGATATCTCGGAATTCTTTAACTATTCCTAAGTCTATAATCTTCTCCAGTGTTGCTTCGCTTAATCCTGTAATATTCATTCGGTCTCTATCTACAAAATGAACATATTTTCCAATGTTTTTAGCTTGGCAGTCAGGATTTGAACAGTATAATGTCTTTACTGTTATTCCATCATTCTCAGAATGCTTGATTTCCGTTTTACAGCCGCAGACAGGACAGATTTTTGGGATTTTTAAAGCATTACTCTTTGTCTTATTTTCTGCGATCTGAGGAATGATCATATTTGCTTTATAGACTGTTAATGTGTCTCCAATTCCGAGTTTTAATGATTCCGCAACACTGACATTATGAATACTTGCACGACTAACAGTTGTTCCCTCAAGCTCTACTGGATCAAATACCGCAATTGGGTTAATAAGTCCGGTTCTTGATGCGGACCATTCAACTGATCTTAATGTTGTTTCCGCGAGTTCATCTTTCCACTTAAACGCCATCGAATGTCTTGGAAACTTTCCTGTCATTCCTAAAGATTTTCCGTAAGCAACATCATTATAAGCCAAAACTAATCCATCTGATGGGAAATCATTTGTCTTGATTTGCTGCTGCATCTGCATCACAGCTGCTTTTAAAGTCTCCTTCGTTACAACGTGATATTCGACCACATCAAATCCTTGTTCTCTTAGCCATTTATAGTTTTCATCATATGTCTTTAGGCCCATTTCTTTTGCGTATACTAATTCAAATGCGATGAAATGAATATGTCGCCTTGCTGCTTCTTTTGAACTCAACTGTCTTACGGAACCACTGGCTAAATTTCTTGGATTTTTATATCTTTCACCGATCGGGAGCCTTTCATTGATCTTATCAAATTGTTTGTATGTGATTAATCCTTCTCCTCTTACGACAAGATGCCCGAGATATTCTATTTTGCTAGGAACACCTTCAAAAAACTTTGCGTTATGAGTTACGTTTTCTCCAATTTCGCCATTTCCTCTTGTAACTGCTTTTGTCAGGATCCCATTATCATAAGTCAGCTGGATTGTTAATCCGTCTAATTTCCAGCTTAAAGCTCCTTCTTTATCTCCAAGCCAGTCTAGTAATGAATTTAAGTCCTTTGTTTTATCCAGAGACAGCGCAGCATATTCATGTTTTTCCTTTTTTAATTTACTTTCTACTTCATATCCCACTCTTTTGCTTGGACTGTTTTCTGCCTCATACGAAAATCGTGTTTCTAATGATAATAATTCATCGTATAATTCGTCATATTCATAATTTGACATGATTTCGTCTTGGCCGCTGTAATAAACTTTTGCAGCCTTGTTTAGCTTATCTGTAAGATCGTTGATTCTTTTAATTGCGTACGGTTTAAAAATTTCATTCAAATTTGTACCTTTTAATGCTTTTGCATAGTCGTCTTCTGACAATCCCATTTTCTCTGGGATATTCTGTTCGTGCTGTAATTGTTCCTTAACTACAAAAAAATCGTCAGCTTTTACTTTGTTAGACAAATAATCCATTATAAACATATACGTTTCTCCTTTTCTACTTTTATATAAAGTATGGCAAAAATATTATCATAGTAATTTTGTTGGAATTTAGAATTGTATCAAAAAAAAGATCCCTTACGGGATCCTTTTTAAGATGTTTTTTATACGTTCTCAGACCTGAAAATCTTTTTAATAAATTCCACTACTATATCATGACTGAAACTGGATCCTGCCGCCATTGGATGGCCGCCGCCTCCAACTTTTGCAGCAATTTCTTTTCCGAGATCAATATTATCTTTAACCGTCCGATAAGAAATTGTCTGATCTGTTGCATCGATCATTACAATAAAATCACATTCCGGATGCAAAGAGGAAAGCTTATTTCCTAATTCAGATATAAATCTCTCAGCGAATACGACTCCACACGGATGTCCAAGAAGATCCATATGAATCATTGATTTATCTTTTTCCGCAAAATAAGCTTCAAATTCTTTCTGTTTGATTTCCAGAAGCTTTCGATCCATATCGGAATATTTCGGAAATTTTCCGCTCTGTATCTGCATCATGCATCTGCTTAAAAAGTCCTCTACTCCATACGTATAAAACAACTCATTTATATTCTTACTGTCTAAACCTGCTTCGCCTAATTCTTTCCATCTCCATGTATCCCAGTCTCTAACGATGGACACAAAAGACGTAAGTGCATCTGTTGGTTTTAAAAGATCTGTTGTGATAAGCCGTTTGTAAAATAGTTCTGTCCCGGAAGTTTTGATTGTTTCATCATGACCATAAATTTTAACTGTACACCAGTCATGTTTTCTTAACCCAACTGCCGTTGGATGATGATCCATAAGAAATACCTTCAGATCACGTTTCTCGATTTCTTCTGCCACTGCTTCTGAAATGCTGATGTCAGTAATATAAATTATGTCTTCTTTTGTAGCTACAGACAAATATGCAGAAACAGCCGCATTTACTTCATCGTAGTCTACATACTCGATATCGACATTCTCAAACGCCAACTTTGCAAGTACCGCACAACCAAAACCGTCTAAATCTGTATGTGTAAATAGCTTAATCATTCTCGTTTCTCCTTATGTCTCTTAATAATTTTTAATGAGCCTCAAAAAATTTAGCAAGTAACTCATTTTTAAGCTTTTCCGCATAAACAGCATATTCTGCGTTTTCGACATCAACAGCCTTTTGTAATTCTTTCATCATTTTTCTTCGTTTCTTTTTTTCCTCTTCAGTAGCAACGCCAAATCCACAAAATAATTCCCATTTTTTATTTGTATTCGGCATTTTTTCTTTCTGAAACTTTTCTAATAATTCATGATATCGAGTAAGATTTTTGTCATATTCCTCTGCGTCTGCTACTGAATTGATAAATAGTTCACCACCATGTTTCGTGATGCAGCTTACTCCATTCCAATCGGAATCAAGCGAATCCTTTACGAGCAGATGAGAATGAACATTTCCATCTCGAATCTTGATTAGTGTTGGTAAAGACGCGTTGGATTGCTGAGACAGAAGCAGAATGTTAAAGTCTTTTGGATACTGATAATATTCAGTATCATACGGTACTTCATCTCCGATTCCAAAAGATGTTAAATATCCATCTGTTTCATCGTCTCCGAAGCATTTTACCTGTTCATCACAAATCATATCATACATTCCCATATTCATTACCTCTTTTTCTTTTAGTAAATTTTATGTACCCAATCTTCTACTTGTTTCCACATTTTTTTTGAACAAGTACCCTTATATGATTCGAATACCTCATACTCATCATTTTCTGATTCATTGAAAATATCTGTTAAAACAGTCTGAAAATCCTCTAAAGTATTATAATCTAAATATGCAATCGAATTTTTAATGAATCCTTTTGCACACATAACAATAATTTCATTCCAGCTTTCTCGTCCAGAAGGTCTTACGGATACAACTGGTTGGCACAAATAATCTTCTAAGATATTCCACCAATCTATTCGTGGTTCTGATACAAACCCATTATTAAATTCTAATACTTTACCAAACAATCTTTTTTGCTCATCTTTAGACAAAATAAATGTATCATATTTTTTCATATAAAAAATTCCTTTCTTTACTTAAAATATAAATCAAGATCAAATGGGAACTTACAATATTTCCATTCATATTTTTCACATATATATTTGATTAAGTTTTCTGGACAATACCCATTTTTATAAATACCATTTTCTCATATTCTTTTTTAAGAATATTTTGCACATCTATATCACTGAGATTATCTGGTACTGTAAGCAGAAAAACATCAGACGCATCATAACTTCCATCTTCTACTAATAAATTAAATGTAATTCTTATACTTACTTTTCTTATTTATTTTCCTCCTATTTGCCAACCAGAATAAACAGTCTTCTTTTTCCTAACTTAATTTCCAGGTAGGCCAGATCATTGAGTGTAACCACCAGATCTTTTCGATTTCTTCTAATCTCATTGACCGATTTTGTTGCTCCAATTTCTACCAGGATCTTTGGAAGAAATCTTTCTTCTGTGTAGTAAGTTTTTTCTTTCTCATTTTTCTCCCAGTCTTCCATGTTTTTTGTGAACATATCGCATGGATCCACGATTGGTTTTCCTATTACAATGTTTTCTACGTATTTCATAAGTTCTCCTCTCTAAATTAAGTGCTCCTTCATATCATTACTTCTATTAATCTCAAGTTTTTTCCCTGAATATAATTGTATTATCATTTCATTTCTCCTTTTATCTTTTTCTTTAGTATGGAAGTTTTAGAAGAAAAACAAAAAGCGGCTAATGCCGCTTGATTATCTAAATTACAAATGGGTCTATGACGGTTACTTTTTTCCCTTTATCTGTGGCATATTTAATACAGTTTCTCGTGCCTCCAGGTTCTCCAGTATAAACGGCCAATACTTCGTCTGAAATATCTACCATATAGCGATTTCTTTTTTCCATGACCCACGAATTATATGGACCATCAGTTACCAATGTAATTTCGTCTGCTTCTGCTAATATCTCTGCGTATTTCTTTTTGCTTGCGTCTGGCCATTTGAGGGAATGATTCTGGCATGGAATTGCACAATGGAGTTTAATTGGATATCCTTCTCTTTTTAACTCAATGACTGCTTCTGCAAATAACTGATCTACGCCAAGAGCCATTCCAGTAACAGCTTCTGTGCATTTATTCGCAACAAGAAAACCTTTCATCATTGATTTTAACTCTACATATCTGCGATCATTCATGTTCCAGCCAAACAGTTTATTCGGGCGGTGTCCTGTGACTGCTATTATACTCATGTATTGTTCTCATTTTTTCTAATATACGGATGGATCAATGCTGTAAGTTTTAGTCTAATATCTAATGTATTACTATAAGATCCATTCTTGAGAATTTTTTCAACATCCATTGCCATGTCTCGCCGGCCTCTTTCGTACTCTTTTTCTTGCTCAGAGTTAGTCATATCTAATTCTCCTTTTTCTTATTTCTTCTATTATGTGTGTTTTTATAAGAAAAAAGATCCGAATTTTCGGATCTTAATCTGCTTCTGCGCATATCCATCAATGTATATGTATTTTTACATTTTATTAAAGGTTAAGTATCGTTTCTGAAATAATATATCTTGGTCTTTGTTTAGAAGCTTCGTGAATCTTCCAGATATAATATCCTATCACACTTATATTTCCCATAATGATCCCTGAACATAAGGTGATAATACCCGCAATAAGAACTACGTTATTCTTATTGCATGCATAGGTAATTAAGTTCATGACTGACGCAAGGATAAATAGTGCAGTTGTGATGATTGGCAGAAGCAGAGGCAGGTTTGTATAAGAACAAATATTCGTGATTGCATATTTGAACAGTTTTTTTATGGACCATTTAGAATCGCCTTCTGTTCGCTCCGCGACTGCGAATTGCACTTTTGCACGCTTAAATCCAATTTTTGAAACGATTCCTCTAAAGAAAAAATCCTTCTCTGGAAAATCACAGATTGTATCTATGACCTTTCGATCGATCATTTTAAAATCACAATCGTTAGACAGATCTATATGACATGATCCGGACATGATTTTGTAAAATGTTTTTGCAAAGAAGCCATATACTGGATTTTCTTTGCCTCTTTGTTTTTTTGTACCTTCTACAATATCATATCCTTCCAGCCAAAGTTTGTACATTTCAAAAATCTTCTCCGGAGGGAATTGTAAATCACAGTCCAATATGACAGCACAATCTCCGGAAGCTTTTTTTAAGCCGGCAAGAACTGCCGCATCTTTTCCAAAGTTCTTTGAAAATCTTAAGCCAATAATTTTTTTATTTGAAACCTTTTTGATTTTATCCCATGTAGAATCTCTTGATCCGTCATCTACAAATATAAGCTCATATTCAAATTTTTTAGCATCCATGATTGAGGAAACAGTTTCTGCTGTTTTTTCAATCATTTTTTCCTCATTATAGGAAGGAATAATGATAGATAGCATTTAATCACTCTTCTTGTGTTTTATTTTTTGAGTTTCTCACGATTTCTGTATACGCATGAGACATCGATGCTAACATGGCGTTTACTTCTGCATCTGCTTCCGCTTCACTAATTCCAGCTTTCATAGCTTTATCTCGAAATGCTGCAAGCATGGTTGCGGCCGACAGAACGATCTCTTCCTGAATCGGGTGTTTTTCCTGTGATAATTTTACTTTGCTCTCATTCTTTTCAATGTTTGTAATTAACTCAATCATATGTTTCTCCTTTAATATTCGTAATTAAGATGGTAAACGGGAATTTCCGGGAATTTCCAGCCATTCAATAGCCGAGATGAAAGCGTAACGAAAATTCAAATGAATGTACTATGAAACATGTGTCCGAAATTATTTTTCGGTGGTCTCATTGATTTCTTCCCGCTCATGTGAACTACTCGCTACCTATAAAGGTGGAAGTATTCTCGCTGTTTTTTGATAAAATTATTTAGTTCCTTTTGCCGGGACACAACAGCCCGGCACATCTTTCGATGTAATTTGTCCTCGTCAATGTCCGGGAGCTTCTATCACCTGGTCGTTGAACTCTGTTCCATACGTAGCCCGAACCCATACCGATGGGACAACTTGTCGGGTAGGGTATTCACTCCTAAGACGTAGGGCTAAGGTTACCCTTACTGGTTTGCAGGGATCTTGTCCTTAGACTAGTCAACCAGTCTGCGCAGGCGGACCTGCACAGACACCATTTTCTACCCTCACATGTTTTCACATGCTCGGTTATTTAATGGCCGACTCGTTGACATTCGATGTATACACTGTATAGTATGTAAGATTTATTTGATTTGGACATTGCTTTATGATATTTTTAATATGTTCCTTATCGTATTCCTTTGATAAGAAATTTTTTGAAACTGCATAAATAGCTGTTTTGTCATATTCTTTCGGTTCTTCTACATGAACATTCTTATATGAATAGTCCCAGACATCTTTTGTATCATCCAGGTTACTTATTTCGTGCGGGTCAATCCCACCTAAGTAAAATGGGATATAAATCCAGTTGTTATCTCCGCCAATGATGTAAATATCAGGAACAGGCGAAGAAGCAGAGGCTGTAAGCTCGGCATTGTTTGCGTTTGAATTTATCTGAAACTGATCTGCGTAATCCAATACCTCATGAAAATCATCTTCTGTAATACTGTAATTATCCTTAAACCAATCCTGAAATTCTCCTGATATAAAATAACTATTGATAAATAAAAGTGAACTCATTAGATATATGCCCGTCATAATGATACATTTTTCAATTTTCATGTTCATCAAAAATTCATCTATTCCGTAACCGATAAATAGGATAATTGGTAAAATCAAAACATTCGTTTTGTATAAAAAAACTCTTTTTGTTATTAAAAAAGTTCCGATGCTGATTACAAATAATCCCAATGCCAAAATCATTCCTTCACTCTTCTCTTTTAAAGCGGCTTTTATAGATCTAATGATCCCATAGATCATGAATGGAATTGATAATGCATAGAAATTGCAGAAGGAAATCGAACAAAACATTGAATCTTCATGTATCGGCATGATAATCAAAAGTTTCTTTAAATTATCCCAGATATAACTCAGCGAAAATTCCTTTGTTCTCTTTACCGTCATAGATATAAAGGTAAACGGGCCAAAGCTCCAAGTCTCTTTGTTTAATAGCAAAGTTATAAGCTGTACAAGAATAGGAATTCCCATACACACCAATATACCAATCACAACAAAAACCTGTTTAAGGGTAATTTTTCTACTGAGTTCCATGTAAATGAAAATTAATATAAGGAACACTGGCACAATAATATACGCTAATGCGTATGTATACAAGGAAAAGCCATAAACTGCGGCTGCAGCTGCATACCATTTCGTCTGCTCTGTTTCCATTGCTTTCAGTGTAAAATAAAAAGCGATTACTATCGTTGGGAATAATAAGTTACAATCAAGACCGGTCCGGCTTAAGATTATAACAAATGGTGAAAATGTATATACGAGTAGTGTCAAAGCAATAGAGAGCCTGCTTTTTAATACTCTCTTGAGAATTAGATAAATCACCGGAAACACAACTGCGTATGCAAATGCATTTAAAAATCGTTCTGAAAATAAGTTAAGGCCAAAAATCTTTATAATTGGAATCAGTAAATAGCTATATGCAGCACTTGATCCTCCATAGAAGTTCTTAATGTAAATCGGGAACGAGTTTAAGTATCTATCTATTCCATAATTTGCCAGGCACCATGAAGAATACCCAATTGCTGCTTCATCTACATATGCATTCGGGATATTGGTTCCTAACTTGTAAAATCTTATAACTATGTTGCATATGAATAACAGAAGCAGAAACAGCTTCCATATTTTGTTTTTAAATAAATCGTCTTTTTTGTCCATAAAGTCTCCTTTCTTACTTTTTTATTATGTCTGAAGTCTTTGTTTTTGCATTGTTTTCTCATGCAAAAGCAAAGACTATTCATAACTTTAAGAAAAGAAGGAGATACTGATGGAAAATATTAAATGTAAAAACTGTAATCAAGAAGTTCATTGTGAAATGATCACTGATTACATTATTGAACCTTGTCCATGTTGTGGCCGGATTCTTATGACTTACTCAGATTATGAGAGACAGAAGCGACGCAGTATGAATGCAGGTGCAGATGCGAAGGCTAAGCGTTTTTCAAACTGATTAATAGAAAATATTTCAATTTTGCATAGAATATAAAAAGAGCCTTTATGGCTCTTTTTTAATAGTAGATCGAATATAATTCGAATTCTTTTTTGTTTGGCGCTACTTCGTTTATATTTTCAACAGCAGCCTCATCATATCCATAATAAATCCGGTTATTATCAATAACATACACATTTCCACTCTCATAACCACTAACATCCATCATGTGGTACTTATCAAACTCTAAATCATCATAAGTTAAATATTTTGTATCGTCAAAGTCTATTAGCTTTTCCGGATCCACACCGCCTAAATAAAACGGCAATGTGACTCCATCTGGATCCTTTCCCAATATATAGATATCACATTGTTTTAAATCATCATTATTTTCGATGTATGTTAATACGTCTGTATAAGGATTTTGTGTATAAGTATTTCGGTCATAGTATTTAGAAAATAGACCTGGTGTAAAGTAGTAAAAAATAAAAAGTATGATACTGATTGAATAAACGATACTCAACACAGCTCTCTTTCTCATTTCATGTGTCTTTAAGAAATGTTCAATTCCGATTCCACTAAGACATATAACCGGCAATGCGATTGTTAAAATTCTATGAGGATAAAGATCCTCGACAAATATCAGCGAAATAAACGTTGTTATAAAAAAAAGTATCGGAATTGATTTTAAATCTAACTTTAAAATTCCTTTTGCTGATTTAACAATCCCTATTAAAATGAATGGCGCTGATACGAGATAAAATGACGAGAATATAATCGGATAAAAATAATGAAATTTATATGTAATTATCATTTGGCATAGATCTTTTATATTTTTAAACACATTGCTTGTGTTAATCTCCGAAACTCGATTTGTTGCAAATGTTATAAATGTGATTGGTCCTAAATGCCATGGATGTTTTATAAAGCAAACTGTAAACAGTTGCAGAAGCAGTGGCCAGGAAAGTCCAAATAAGATCGAAACCACAATCAAGCTCTGTTTTAACGTAATTTTCTTATTTTTAATGAGTAACAAAAATAACACGATCAAAAATGCCGGAACGATAATATATGCGATTGCATATGTATAAAGAGTCAGCGACCATGCAACTGCGGCTGCTGCATAGAATCTCGTCTTTTCTGTATCAATCGCTTTTAATGTAAAATAGAACGCAATAATTGTAAGTGGTAAAATCAAATCACAATCAAGTCCAATACGACTAAAATGTGTAATAAGTGGAGAAAATGTATATAACAACAGTGAAAACATAATCGCTGATTGGTTTTTCAGTATCGCATTTAGAATTAAGTATAATACTATAAATGCGGCCGCATATGCAAATGCATTTAAACATCTTACTGAAAATATATTTAGACCAAATATCTTGATGATTGGAATCAAAAGGTATGCATACGCAGCGCTTTGTCCACCGTAGAAATTTTTAACATAAATCGGAAATGAATTCATATATCGATCTGTTCCATAATTGAGTAAACACCAAGATGAATATCCAATTGCTGCTTCATCTGAATAGACACTTGGGATAAGCGTATCCAATTTATAAAAGCGAATTATAATATTGCAAATGAATAGTAAACATAGAATAATTTTAAATAAAGAAATTTTTTGTTTCATATGGGCCTTTCTGTTTTTATTTTTAGTATGAAAGTTGCAAAGAAAAAAGCAGCTATGAAGCTGCTGGATTAGGATTGCCATTTAGAGTTCTCGTTTGTGTTAAAACCGATTACTTTTTGTTCAGTTTTTTCCTTTTCAATTCTTTTACGTTCAAGATGATATACATTTAATGCATTGATAAGAATGACAGATGCATCATTATCTGCAAGCACAGGATCAGCACCAGCCTCTGCTACACTCTTTCTAAATGTCAGCAAAAGGCCTGCGATCATATTTGTAAGTTCATCCTGGATTGGAATTTCTCTTTCTGTCTGCATATTTACCTGCAGATGTTCTGATTTAATTGTTGCGTTAATCATATACTTTTCCTTTCGTATTGTTTTGTTTTTGTGTCAGTAAACTCAATTTACTGCCAGGAGAATATTCACTGTATTAGAGTTTAAAAATTGTAAATCTTTAGCATTCCCATTCCGTATGACTTTCCACTTCCAATTCCATTTCCATTTCCATTTTTAAACGCTTTTTTAAACTTTTCTTCATCAGTAACTTTTACAAGTGCTTCGCATTTTGATGGATGATATACAAAACGTCCATTCTTTTTTCCATGAATAGCTGTTGATGTTTTGCAGATATTTGCATCAATAATCTTACAGCCATTTTGTCCTAATTTTCTTATAAACCAGTTTGTTTTTTCGTACTCATCTGTTAAAACTTTTCTTCTTGAATTATGCGAGAACTTATTTTTAACCTTTTTATATGGTTCAGTGATAACACTTACTTTAAATGTTCGTTCGTTTTTTATTGCATCTACTACTGCATCTATTTTTTTGTTTCGTAGTATATAACACAATTGTCTTCCATAAGTTTTTTTACATCTGGAGCTTCTGTAGATTGTTCAATTATGACAATGTTTCGTCCGTTAGTGTTCATTTCATAAAGTACGCAAATAGTCTCTCTCGCATTGTCATTTTCCACATTTGAATGCATGCTCATAACGAGCTTATGCATTTTATTTGCATCCACAGCTGCATTTATTACCTTTTCTTTTTCCATGTTCAGTACAATTTTTGACAAATACATATTTTCCTCACTTTCACTCGTAGAAAATTGGGATTGACGGAGAACAGCATTTTCGACCTATGTATGGGACCCAAACCGGATCTCTAAGCCAGGATCACTCCCACATGCGTGGGATAAACATTATCTCTTGGTTTTTCTCCTGCTATTGGATTTAGGATCACTCCCACATGCGTGGGATAAACACTTAAGAAACGCTTATTTTATGCGGTTTTATTTTTTTGATCCTCAATTTTAGTATGTAAGATTTGAAGAAAAAATCAATATTTTATTCTTTCATACTATTTTTAGCAAAATTGAAAGGAGATAATCATGAAAATAAAACTATACAAAATTGATAATTTTGCTGCGTTTATGGACTTAATCAATGGATGTGAAGGCGATGTCTGTATTATATCTGATCAAGGAGACAGGCTTAGTTTAAAGAGTACACTTGTTAAATTTGTAGCATTAGCAAAGCTTTTTAATTCTAATATCATTGAAGAGCTTAAACTTGAAGTCAGCAACAAACAAGATGAAGAAAAAATCATTGACTTTATGATTAATGGAAAAAATTCTAAAGAATGAGCTCAAACTCATTAGAAAAAGCGGCTATACGCCGCTTTTCTTATACTCCAGATAAAATTTTTACGAGCTCATTGTTTCTATCTAAGATTAATGTCTTATCTCCTTTTAGCGAATTTTTCAATGCATCTAATGATCTTACATAGTTGTAAAAATCTGCCTTATTTTCATCATTATACGCATCACTCAGAATCTGCATGTATTGAGACTCGCCATCGGCTTTGATCTTTTCTGCCTCTGCCTCTGCTTTTGCCACTGTTTCTTTAACTGTTTTATCCGTTTCATTTCGAATAAGCGCAGATTGATACTCACCATCAGCAGTATATTGCGCAGCGATATTCTGACGTTCAGAAATCATACGCTGATAAACTGCTTCTTTGTTAGAATCTGGAAGATCCAATTTTTTTGTCTCAACTGCATATACCTTAATTCCATATGCATCCAATGCACTTCCAATATTTTCAGTGACAGCTTTCGCAAGTTCACCATCTCTTCCGGAAATAATATCCTCTTGGGAAGTCCGTGACATCACGGTTTTTACTGAGTTATATACAGTATTTGCTAACCTAACTTTTGCTTTATCTTCTGATGCGCTTAGTGTTGATAGATATTTTACCGGATCATTCACGCTCCATACGATAAATGAATCCACATTCATAACCTTCTTATCTTTTGTCGTAACATCAGACGGATCAATATCATAGACCATTTTCTTTTTCGGGATCTTTTGTGCTGTCTGCATAAAAGGTATCTTAAATGCGATTCCCGGAGAAGAAATAACCGTTTCTACTTTTCCGAACTGCTTAATCAATGTATATTCATCTGCCTCTGTAACCACGTATGGATGCAGTAACAGACCAATCGCAAGCGCAGCCACAATAATAATTCCAGTTTTCTTCATTAGTTCGTTTCTCCTTTCACAAAGCTATCAAGCGGAAGTAGTGTCTGAGTTCCATTTGACTCATTAATGTATACTTTTAGAGAAGGGAGAACATCCTCCATTGTCTCATAAAACATACGTTTTTTTGTAATAAGCGGATATTTAATATATTCTGCATACATCTCATTAAATCTTGCTACCTGACCTTCCGCTTCACTGATCCTCTGTTGTTTATATGCGGTTGCATCCTGGATCAATTTATCTGCGTTTGCATTTGCACTTGGAATGTTTTCCGATTGATATTTCTTAGCGTTATTAATTGCAGTTTCCATACCCTGTTTTGCATCTTCTACGGCCTTAAAAGCGTTTGTTACCTCTTCTGTTGGAGTTTCTGCATCCTGGATTGTTACGTTTACAATTGTGATGCCAATATCTTCAGATTCAATTCTTTCAGCTAACTTTGATTTGACCGTAGCCTGAATTTCCGCTTTTCCTGTCGTAATAACATCATCAACATTATAGACACCAATTGTATCTCTGATATAACTCTGAGCCAAATTCTTTAAAATAGCAACCGCAGTATTTCTGTGGATATAGGCCTGTACTGGATCCACAATCTGGTATTCAATATAAAAATCTGCATCTACAAAGTTAAAATCTTTTGTAATCATTTCTGATTCACTAATAATAGATTGGTTATTGTCATCATATCCAATCTGCATCCCTCTAATTTCACTGGAAAGTTTATATACCTTCTGGACAAATGGAATCTTAAAATGAATTCCTGCGGTTGTTATGCTCTCCGGCTGCCCAAAAGTTTTTAAAACCGCTACTTGATTCTCTTTTAATGTGTACACGGAGTTGAATAGCAAAAATCCTCCAATGATCACACCTGCAGCTATTTTCACCATAGATTTCTGTTGCTTTGTAAGTTTCGGAATTTCTGATTCCGGAGTTACTTGTTCAATCTTTACTTTCATATAAATTTCCCTTTCTTTACTTGTTTATATTTAGTATGAAAGAAAATTTCACTTTGGTTATAGCAAAATTTAAAAAAAAGCGGCAATATGCCGCCTTTTATCCAAAGTTGAAATTTGTTTTCCCGTCTTTCAATTCCAGACTTGCACTAAATTTTTTCCCTGTTTTTGAAACAAAACCACTTATCTTTGATGTTTTTCCAGTTTTGATTAGTTCTTCCAGTTTTTTTTCTGTGATATCCTTTCCAGCAATTCTATAACTTAATGAGAAATCATTATTTTCACATTTCCAAGCCCATTTATCTGCAACAATTAATCCTCCGCAGATTGGGCAACGATGTTCCTTTTTCATCTCCACCTCTTTTGGTTCATCAAAAAGGAACTCTACTTTTCCATCCTTAATCTGTAGCCTGGCATCAAAACTCTTTCCAGCCTTTGATTTAAATCCTTTCATAATCTTTGTCTTTTTATTAGAAATCAAATCTTTTGCATTTGAATCCGTAAGTTTCTTGTGAGCAACTTCGGCCGGAATACTAAAATTACAGGTTCCAGTTTTTTTTGTCGAACAGTACCAACCGAATTTTCCCTTCATTAAAGGTTCTCCGCAGATTGGACAGTTCAGATCAGTAGATCCTGCGCCTGCCCAGCCACTTCTTTTGATATCTGCTGCTGCAATCTCACTCACAGTATCTTTTACATATTTCATCATATCCATTTCAACCGAACTAAAATCCTCTGAGCCTTCCTGGATATGCTGCATTCTGGTCTCCCATTCGGCCGTCAATTCCGGTTTCACGATTGTAAAGTCCTTCAGATTTTCAATGTATTTCTTTCCTGCATCTGTAATATATAATGCTGCTGATTTCCCTTTTGATTCCATATAGCCAGCTTTTAATAAATCATCAATGATTTTTGCTCTTGAAGATGGCATTCCAATACCTTTCGTTTCCTTCATGATTTTTTTCATGTCTTTGTCTTCAATGTACTTTGCGATATTTTCCATTGCATCAATCAAAGTAGCCTGAGTCAGTCTTGCCGGAGGTGTTGTAGTCTTTTCTTCTGCCTCAAAGTTTTTAATAGTAAGAGAATCTCCTTCTTTAAGTGTCGGCAGTTCATTATCGGTCGTTTTTCGATCATAAAGAACGGTCCATCCTTTATCAATTAAAACCTTTCCATTAGATTTAAAAGTATTTCCATTGATGTCTACAATAACGGCTGTTTTCTCTTCCACTAATGGTTCTAAAAATACTGCGAGAAGTCTCTTATAAATAAGAGTCAGGACATTTAATTCTTCTTTTGATAACTTTGATAAATCTGGAATTTTTCCGGTCGGTAATAAGGCATCATGAGATGCTTTTTTTACTTCAACGTCATTCACGATCCGTTTATCTTTACAGACACGGTCGATATCGGCAGATGTTACTGCAGACGCATATTTTTCTAATTCTGGTATTGCCTCAACAGCTTTTAAAAGCGTCGGGAGTTCTTTTGCTTTCTCCGATGAAATATATCGTCCATCCGTTCTTGGATACGATACGATTTTATGTGTTTCGTAAAGGCTCTGGATAATCTCTAATACTTTTGACGGGCTATAGCCAAATTGCTTACCGGCATCGACCTGAACATCTGAGAGCTTATAGAGCTGCGGTGCTGGTGTCTTTACTGTTTTTTTGGTTACTGTTTTTACTGTGCCAGTTTTTCCAAGTGTTTTAGAAAAATCAAGCGCCTCTTTATCTGTCGCAAATCTTACAGAGCCTTCTTCATTAAATAAGTTTCCAGAAAAACCAGCTTCATAGAGTGCTTTTAATTCATAGTCTGTATGTGGCACGAATTCATCAATTGCTTTTGAGTTATCATATACTAACTTTAAAGTTGGTGCTTTGACTCGTCCCACTTTCATCGTAAATCCTGATTTTACAGAAAGACCTACCGTAAAGTTCATGCCGATTAACCAATCCATATGAGACCTTAATAGATAGGCCTCTGTCATGTGGACATCTCTGTCGTTTGTATGATAATCGGTCAGTTCATAGAATGATTTTAAAATTGCTTTTTCAGTCTGATCCTGCTCAAAGAATCTTAAAGCCTTCATTTTATCAATCTTTAAATAATGTTCCAGAAGATAATAGATTCCGTTTCCCTCAACATCCGCGTCTGTTCCCACAATGATGCCGTCATATCCTTCTTTGAGTTTTGATTTAATAGCATCTAAGATTTTTTTCTTACTTGAAATGTCTGCAATTTTAAACGGACTCGGGACCATAGGAAGCTCAATGTCTTTCCATTTTTCATCCCAAGCTGGATATTCGCTCGGTTCTAATAAACGGCATACATGTCCAGCCAATTCGATGAAATCGATTTCACCAATATCTTTTTTGATTTCAGATTTGTGTTTTGCATATACAGATGCAACCGCATCTTTTAATGATTTTTTCTCTGCTATAAATAAATAACGCATGTAATCTCCTTTAATTATAGATTCCTAAATATTATGTTTCTTATTTTTTCTAACACCAAAAGACCTGTTTACAGGTCTTTTAAAAATAATAGGAAACTACATAGTAATTTACGCTTTATTTTTTTCATTGAAGAAGTTTTCATGAAATAACCATAAACCGTTTTACACACTTTATTTTCCTATTGTTTTCTTATAATTAATTTTACTGTTCGTCTTCAGGATCATATAATTTTAAGTTTTGGATTAAAAGTTTATTGATATATTTCTTTGAAGCTGCTTCTTCATCTGTCTCTGGATCTGAATTTGTTTCCAGTATCCAAATCAAAAATTCAATATTTCCAGAAATATCATCTCCGATTTTTTCTTTAATTTCTTCTGGTGTTGGCCACCAATCACCCGCTTTATACGGATTATCATGAATACGTTCACACAAAGCATCGTATTCGTCAAATGTCATCTTTTTCATGTATTTCTCCTATCGACCATCGGTCATTTTTAATTCTTCATTTTCCTGCTGTCTAATTGTTACGATTCTGCTTATGGCTTTGTACTGCATGCTGATAATGTCAACGAATCCATCGATCACTGCTTTTCGATCGATTGCATCATCAATTTCATCTTTTGATTTCTTTGCGCGTTTCGCTTCTCTAATGGCGCGTTTTGCCTGGATTGACAGTTGCATCACATAAGAATAGGCATTTGTCAGTCTTCCTAACATCATTGCGGCCTGTCTTAAATCATCGGCATTCTCTGGCACTTGACACGTATATTCTTTCTGGAAGAGCTCCATAAGCACATTAGGATCTTCCTGTAAAAGTTCTTCATTTTTATACTCTGAAAGCCTTTTATCTGTCATATTCTCTCCTTCCACTTCACGGTATATATCCTACTATTATTATGATCGATTTTTTAAAAATGGACAAATACATAGGCAAAAAAATAAAGGAACTTTTGTCCCTTTATTTTTCCATCGTTATTGATTCTGATTCTGTTGCAAAGAACAGTTCATATCTCTGCGCCGGGTGCATTCTTCTGATATGACTTAGATATTTTTTAGCATCTGCCTCTTCGTCTGTTCCAAACTTCGCCTGCATGAAGTATTTCTGTTGAGATACATCATACCGACCAACGACATACGCAGAAGCAGATTCTTTTTCCTTTTCATTAAATCCATTAAGTAAACAATTCATTGGAAACTCCTTTCTAAAACTTTTTAACGCCTTTCCAATATTGGAATATAACTTTTGCTACCAATGCATCTTTCTTTACATATGTATGTTCCCAGTACCTGGCATCATTTGAATAGTTTCTGTTATCTCCTAAAAAGAAATAGGAATCTTCTGGGACTTCAAATGACATTTCTTCCGGAACTTCCATCTTTTCATTTAAGTAACTTTCTTCTAATAGCTCTCCGTTTATGTATACAGAACCATAGCCAGGATCAGATGCATTTTTCTTTATTTCTACTGTGTCACCAGGAAGTCCAATAAGTCTCTTTACGAAATAGACCTTTGGGTTATCAGGATAGCGGAAGATAATAATTTCACCTCGTTGCGGCTCTGATCCAAATTTATATGCTAAACGGTTACCCATAACTCTGCTTCCGGTCATGATTGTACTTTCCATGGAACCAGAAGGAATATAGGAATTTGCAATAATGAAGGTTGTAAGAAGCCATACTACTAAAAATGATGGCCCGAACACCTTTATAATGTCAATGATATCTTGTTGAAATCCTTTCAATAGTTTCTTCATGAGTACTCCTATGCAATAATTTTATATTTTTTGTTCATTAATTTATCATCAAGCCCTGTGTCTCTTACTTTTACACGGTCATTATAGATTGCCTTATAAAATGCAGCATTTAGGTTAATGATCTTAACATGTGACTTTGCTCTTGTAATCGCAGTAAAAAGCATATTCTTGTCAATCATGTTCATGTATGCGTTATTTAAGATGATAATGATATTTTCGTTTTCAGATCCCTGGGATTTATGAATTGTAATCGAATATGCCAGAGTAAGATCTCTAAGATCTTTTCCACTGACTTCGATTGCATCTTTTTTCTGTCCCTGAAGTTTTACATATAGGCGGTTTGGATGAATTTCTACAATGTAGCCTATATCTCCGTTAAAATAATCTTTTTCATAGTTATTCTTAAGGAAAATGACTTTGTCATTTAAATGATAAGTGTTTTTTCCATAGTAAAAAACGTTTTTCCCGATGATAAGCTCCTCTTCTCTGTTGATCTCTTCAGAGATAATCTTATTTAATTCAAATGTTCCGCTCTCTCCTACTTTTGTTGGTGATAAGATCTGTAGACTCTTTTCCTTGCCATCTTTTCTTGCTTTATCAAAGTCTTTTAATACTTCTGCTACTGCATCTTCAGCTGAACTTAAGTTCTTGATTTCGAACATATTATCTCTTACCATTTTAGAGTTTTTGTTTAATACCTTATTTGCATTATCAATGATTGTCTGTTTACCTTTTTGCCTAAATACTTCTTTTAGCCGGTAAGCTTCATATCGATTACTTGCAATGATATCGTGTAAAACGTTTCCTGCTTCCACGCTCTGTAACTGATTTTCATCACCAACCAAAATTAATGTGCTTCCAGATTTTATAGCCGGAAGTAAAATTGACAAAATCGTTGTATCTACCATAGACATCTCATCTAACACGATTACGTCCGCATCGATTGGATCTTTTTCATTTTTACTAATTAAAACATCATCTGTATACGGCTTCAAGTCGATTGCACGATGAATTGTTGATGCGTCTTTTTCTGTTACCTCGCTCATTCTTTGTGCAGCTCTTCCTGTTGGTGCGCATAACAGTAATTTCTTTGCTGGATGAAGTTTTTCGTAGAAATAGAGAATTCCATTTATGACGGTTGTCTTTCCAGTTCCAGGACCACCTGTAATAATTTTTATACCAGATGATCTTAACGCGTTAAACGCTTCTTTCTGTTCTTTTGAGTACTTAATGCCTAAAAGTCTTTCAACTTCCTCAATCTTGCTATCATCAAACTCATAGGATTCTTTTGCTTGTTCAATTCGAGATAAATTTTTAGAGATCTTCTTTTCGGCATCGTATAACGCTCTTTTATAAATTCTAATATCTTCATTTCCAGTTTCCACGACTATTCCAGAAAGTCTTGGAAGCTGAATTGCTAAGATCGCATCTGATATTATTGTTTCCGGATAAGATGATTGGGAAAGAATTCTACTAATTCCTTTTTTGAATTTCTCGACCGGAACAAATGTAGATCCAGAAGATTCTATGTACGCATTTACAGTTGCATATGCAGCTGCGTTTATTCTTTCATCGCATAACGGATCAAAACCAAGGTCTTTTCCCATTCTGTCGCACACGTAAAAATCGAGCATTACTTTATTTCCAATAATATAGGGATGCTTCTTTAGGTTTTCCAGTGCTCGTGCTCCATACATGTGTACAAGTTTTTCACTGGCGAATACCTCTCCGCCATGGCTTACAATAAAATTCAGGACATCATATTGAAGGCATACCTTTTTTAATTCCTCATAAATCTTTTCTATTTTTTCAGGTGCTACTTTCGGGAGACCTGTAATTAAAGTTTCTTTAGCTGTTTCCGTCTTAATAAATGTGATGATATCGATTCCCGTAACGCCTAATATCTTTTTCGGCACAGTATTTGATATCTTAAATTCCGGATCGTCTTCTTTAATATCTTTGATAACCTGCTTAATTAATTTCAAGCTCATTTCGGCTGTCTCTGCGACTGGTTTTGCATATGCAATATGGAAGGCATTATCTTCCCATTCACCGGTCACGATTACCTTTAATTCGATCGGCCAGTTTGGAATGATCCCGTACGAAAAAACCAATCCGTCACTGTTTCTAATGACGCCAAGTTCTTCCGTATCTATACCAAAGTAGGTTTCTCCGGTTGCAACATTCCTTTTATAATATTTCACGATTGTTCCAGAAAAATTTGTAAGCATGATCATCCCTCCTATTCTTAGTATGTCATTTTTGGCGAATGCGAAAACTTTATTTTCTTTAATTTTTCACCATACTGTTTGTATTAGAAATGATACGAGGAGTTTTGTATAAGACTCCTTAGAAAGGAGAATTTGAATGGACGCTACCGCGAATGCTATTATTAATCATGGGAAAAAACTTGAATCTGCAGATAATAATAGACTTGCAATTCTGTCTAAAAACGGAGATCCAGATGCGTTGGAACAATTAGTGTATTCGAATATTCTATTGATCTGGAAATTAGTAAAAAAGTATTCTTCCCAGTATTCTGTGTTAGAAGAAGATGATCTGATCCAAGATGGTATTTTGGGATTACTAAGAGCATTAAGTACATACGACTCTGAAAAAAGTTCATTTTCCACACACGCATTTCACTGGGTAAATGCCATGCTTCTTGCTGCCTGTAAAAGAAAAGAACCATTTTATTATGAAGCTAACTTTTATCAGAAGATGATTCGATTTAAGAAACTTAAGGCTGCCGTTGGATGTGCCGATAATGTTTTTACTGAAAATGAACTAAAAGATTTTTCTCTTACTAAAAACGACATTGAACTTATCGTAAAATATGAACGACAAACCTGTTCTTTTGATGAGCTACGGGAACAAGAAGAATCCTATTTGGATCCATCCAAAATTTTGTATAATCCAGATGATGATGTCGAAAAAAAAGTTTTGAGAAAGATCCAAGCAGAAATCATTGACCTTGAATTGAAACGATTGCTTACAAAGTCTGAACAAAGAATTATTGCCTTGACATTTGGTTTGTATGATGAGCCTATTACAAAAGTGAATCTGATTGCAAAAGAAATGGGTGTTTCGAGACAACAGATTTATAATCTTAAAACTTCAGCCATGAAAAAATTAAGTGGAAGTGATATTCTACGCGATTTATATAAATAAAAAAGATCCAATAGGATCTTTTTTTAAAAACCTTTATAAATAAATGCGGCTGCGTTGTAACCTGGTCCATACTCTCCATATATCAGTACCAATAGGAATAATCCAATCCAGATAACCCATCGGAATGGCAAAAGTTGTTTATCCATCCATGTTCTTGCATATCCATATTTTTCTCTTGCAATACCAACAAAGATTAATATTGCAATTCCTAATATGATCATATCGACATCATATCTTTCAATTCCAAATGAATAAATGTCTTTATTAAAAAAAATCCATGGATTCGGGTCTTTAAATGTTAAAAATAGACCATTTATAAATTTTAATGCATCTTTTATACTTGGTGCTCTAAAAAACAATGCTCCAACCGCATAAATGAAATATGTACGCATTCTCTGGAATAACCTTACGCTGAAGCTGTCTTCTAATTTAAACTTTTGAAAAAGTGGTGCTGCAAAATCACTCATAGTCAGAAGCAGCCAATACCATAAACTTACGCCTATGATATATTTAATTCCTCCATGCCAAATACCCATCACCAGCCATAAGCAGAACATTCCAATTGTGGTTGGTATTTTTTTCCCGATTTTCTTTCCAAATTTCTTTTTGCATAGTTTTCCAAAATTAATAAAAAAATTTGTTTTTAGCAATGGGTACAGGACATAATCTTTTGCCCATGTGCCCAATGTGATATGCCATCTCTGCCAAAATTCCTGGTTTGTACGTGAAAAAAATGGATTGTTGAAATTTTCTTCTAATTTTATATCAAATAATTCAGCCGTTCCTAATACAATGTCCATACATCCGGAAAAATCCGTATACATTTGAAGTGGAAACAATAACAGCGCCAGCCACAGGTAAAAACCTGCGTATGCTTCTGTATCTGCATAAATTCCATTTACAATGATTCCAACCCTTTCCGCAATTACAAGCTTCTTAAATAACCCGAATAGAATTCGTTGACATCCATGTTCTATTTTCTCTATTGAAAATCGATGTTCTGCATATAGATCCTTTAATTTTCCAAATCTACTGATTGGACCAGAAATTAACTGCGGAAAAAACGACACAAACAAAAATAACTTAAATGGATTTTTTTCTGGTTTTATCGTATTCCAATAACAGTCAAGTATATATCCAATAATTTGAGCTGTATAATATCCCATTCCAAGAGAAGCAATTACCTCTCTCGGAACCGGAATATGAAGTGCTTGAAATATTGGGTTATATAAATCTGTTCCTTTTGCTCGAAACCAAATAAGAATATTGATTGATAGTGCGATTATAAGGACTGCTTTTGCAGGCTTTTCGTTATCTTTAGATTGAAGGCATTCAATGAGTCTTGTTGCTGCATACGCAGTCGCAGTTGAAATTATCAAATACAAAATCGTATACGGAGCAGCTGATAAGAAATAAAATGAAACGCTGACTATTAAAAGCCAGATCCATTGGATTGTTTTTGGAAAAATGTAGTATATGAAAACTGATACTGCAAGAAACAGGAAATAATAAAATGATGTAATCTGCAATTATTTTCCCATCTCCAAAATAATATCAACCATTTCTCCTACATTTTTCATTGTTACAACTTTGCCCATTGGAATTTTGAAATTAAATTCTGATTCGACGGCAACAATTAAATTGATATGTTCAAATGAATCCCAATCTTCAATATCGTCAGAAGTTGTTTCATCAGTTAGTTCGATTGTGTCATCGTCAAATACCTCTCTAAATACATTTGTTAATCGTTTAAAAGCTTCTTCTCTTGTCATAAAAAATACCCTTTCTTAATTTTGATATATATAGTATGTGTGTTTTAGCCGAAAAGCTATTCTAAACAAATAATTTTTATATTTGCTTTTGATACTGTTTTTCCATCTTGATTTTTTATTATGGCCTTTACAATAATCAGATTTAATGAATCTTCTTTTTCTTTTACAATTCCAGAAATCGTGAGCTTATCATTTAAATAAACAGGATTCGTTAGTTTTATATCAATGCTGTGAATGAGACTATATTTTCCTGGAAGATACATTCCTGCTAATGTTGAATAAAATGATGCCGTTAACATACCAAACATGATATGTTCTGAATATGAATGTTCTTTTGCATATTCGTCATCTATATGCATTGGATTTTGATCGCCGGTGATTTCTCGGAAAGACGATTCCATATCTTTTGTTATAATGCGTTCAAAAGAATGTGAAAGACCAATTTTTATATCATTATAACGATATGTATTTAAGATATCAGCGTTCATGTTACTCTCCTATCAGTTTAATAATTTTCTCTGAAATACTTACAGCATCCAGCCTGTTCGCACATCTTACATCTTTTATTGTTCCATAGCTAACTGCGAATACATCTTTTAATCCAATTCTGTTTACTTTTATATCTAAGTTACGCTCTGCAACTGCTTCTGCTATGATACTGCCAATACCTCCATATATGTTATGTTCTTCAATTGTAATAATTTGTTTTGCCGACATCAAATCACTAAATAATGAATTGTCAAATGGTTTTAACTTTACTGCTGAAATTATTGTGGTGTTAATTCCTAACTCTTTTAAAAGTTCAGCTGCAGAAGCAACTTCTTCCATAATAGAACCAGTTGTAACTAATACAATTTCATTTCCTGGGTTTATGGTATTATAATTACATGATGCATCTTCTTTTGTAAAAAATTCTTTTTCTTTACTCATTCCAATTCGCAAATACACAGGTCCAGTTATCCTATATGCTTCTTCCATGCATTTTTCAAGTTGATTTGGTGTGGAAGGAGAAAAGATTGTCAAATTAGGAATCGTTCTTAATATGCCAACATCTTCGGTCGTATGATGGGAAGGACCCAATGAGCTCCAGGAAAGTCCACTTCCCATTCCTGCAATCTTTACATTTAAGTTTTGATAACAGATATCATCTCTTATGAATTCCAATGCACGATATACTAAAAATGCTCCTGATGTATATAAAAATGGAATCTTTCCACAAGTTGCAAGACCAGCTGCAGCTGCAACTTTTTCTTCTTCTGCGATTCCAAAGTTCAAGTATTGGTCTGGAAATTCTCTTCTAAAAAGTTCATCATACGCGGTTCCACTGTCCGATAACATATGAATCACGTTTTTATCTTTTTCTGCTAATTCCATTAATTTACTGATGTATACACTCTGCATTTTCTCCTCCTAACTGGAGATCCTTTTCAAAGATCTTCCTTTCTTTTTTATTTGGGATTTTAAAGTGCCAATTAGGATTATTTTCCATAATTGAGACACCTTTTCCCTTGATTGTTTCTGCTATAATGATTCTTGGTTTATTCCCTTCTGGTATTTGTAACTTTGCAATGAGCTCTTCAACATCATGACCATCCGCTGATAATACTTCCCATCCAAATGATTTCCACTTTTCTTCCCAATTTGGATTTCCAATGATATTCTTTGTCTGATCCATTTTTTGAATCTTATTATTATCCATGATTACGATTAAGTTGTTTAGTTCAAATGCAGTTGCAGATGCGGCGGCTTCCCAGATCACACCTTCTTCACACTCTCCGTCTCCAATTACTACATATGTTTTTCCCTGAGAATGATCCATTTTCTGACCTAATGCCATTCCGACTGCCATTGCTAATCCATGGCCTAATGAACCTGTTGACGCTTCAATTCCAGGCAAATCTCTCATCGATGGCTCGCCTCCAATATGAGAGCCTGGCTGTAAATATGTATTGATAACAGATTCGTTTACAAGTCCAGCTGCAGCCATTGTACAATATAAAACTAACCCGGCATGTCCTTTGCTTAATACAAAACGATCCCGGTCTTTCCATGTAGGTTCATTGATTTTGTATTTTAGAATATTTTTCATAAACAATGCATAAAGAATTTCTACGCAGGAAAAAGAGGAGGCTAAATGAGCCATTCCTCCGTTTATTCCTAATCTATAAATATTCCTTCTAATATTTAGAATGTTTTCTGAGTCTATTGGAGTCATACTTTGTCCTTTCTAATAGGTTGCACCTATTTCTTTTATTTCCATGAGTTGATTCATTTCATTGTCGGATAATTCAAAATCAAAAATTTCTAAATTCTCTTGAATGTGCTCTCTATTTTTTGATCTTACAACAGGAATCACATCCATTTGAAAGCAGTATCTTAAAATAATTTGAGATATTGTTTTATTTTTTTCTTCTGCAATTCTTAGAATATCTTTATTTTCCAGCAACGTTCCATTTCCTAATGGGCTACTCGACTCTATTTTAATTTTATTCGTTTTGCAATAATTATATAAATCATGATTTAAATGTCCTGGATGAAATTCAAATTGATGGATCATAGGAAAACAATAAGAATTTTGTGTTAGAAAATCGATTTCGGTTTTTGTATGATTACTTATTCCTATTGAACGAATCAACCCGTTTTCGTATGATTTTTCTATTGATTTCCATGTATTTAGATTTATTTCTTTCCAGTTATCGCCATCTGCTTCTGTCAATGGCCAGTGAATAAGATAACAATCGAGATAATCCAATTTCATTTTCCGAAGAGTTGCTTCCAATGCTTTTCTGGTTTCTTCATATCCCATTGTTGTTTTCCATACCTTTGACTGTATAAAAAGTTTTTCTCTTGGAATTCCTGACTCTTTTATGGCTTTCCCAATTGCACGTTCATTAAAATAGGCAGACGCAGTGTCTATTAAAACTGTTCCTGCATCTGAATATGTTTTTATTGCTGTTTCTAACTCATTCTGATCAGTAATATTAAATGTTCCGAGCCCTATTGTAGGTATTTCGATACCATTAGATAATCTTGTATTTTTAATCAACGCAAATCACCTTGTTTTTATTTTCGTATTTTTGTTCTACCTTATATGTCCAAACAGCATTTCCTGATAAATCTTCGTTCTGTTTTGTGAATCCCATCTCTTTATAAAAATCTTTTACCATTTTATTTTTAGCAGTTGGATAATAATATCCATAAACCGTTTTAATGTTTTGCTCTATACAAATCCGAATCAGTTTGTCCATCATTGCAAATTCCATATCTCGTTTTAATACCCTACAACTCATTAACCAAAGTCTTATATGCAATTCATCTCTTATCCTCTCTCCTATAACAATACTTACAACTCCATTATCGCCAAATTTGTCTTCTAATTTCCCGTATAGAGTAATCATATTATCTGCATTTGCGGCTTCTTCTATTTCTGATAATGTATATCGTTTTGTTGTTAAATTAAATTGGTTGCTCTTGTTTGTTAATTGTGCAATCCGAGCCATATATTCTGGAACAAATCCTCTTATCTCAGCTTTCATGTTTAAGGCCAACAAATAATCCTTATAGTTTTTATAAATTGATTTTTCTTCTTCTCGTTTCTTGTTTTCCATATACATCTGGGTTCTCTTTAGGTCATCTGATGATAATTTTGTCATTTCAAAAACACCTGAACGATCTAATGCCTGAATGTAATATTCTGGAGATTGCAATTCCGGAACACTGATCCCTGAAATTGCTTCTCTTACCAGATTTCTTTCTGCTGGATTGTCATCAACAAAAACAAAGCTTTCAGGAAGCAGATTTAGTTGTTTCGCCATTTTTATGATATTTTGATCTTTTCGTTCCCAGTTAATTTCAAGTGCGGTAAAATCGTCCAGTTTTAAAATGGAATCCGGTCTCTGCAATCCGGTTATGGCTATGTCTTCATCATTCTTTGAAGCCGCAGTAAGAATGATTCCAATCGATTTTAATTGTTTTATATACTTCTGGAACTCTGTATATGTTTCGCTCACAGCTGTTTCCATTCCAATTCCAATATTATCTGCTCCAATATCACCGATTACACCATCCCAGATTGTGTTATCAAAATCCAAAGCCAGAGCTTTTTTGTTTTTTCCATAAATGGATTTAATGATGTTAGCGACGCCAAAGGCTGTATATGGGATTGCCGGAACACAAAGAGAATATTTATACATAGTCCAATAATAAGGGTCGCTCCATTTTTCTAATCCATAAAGAGAGGATTCTGTTAAAATATCATGAATAAAAAAATTATCATGGTTATTTGCGTAATCATAGAATTTTTGATTTAGCTTTGTTATGAAATTCGTAAAGCCATGGATATCGCTGGCATCTTGATTTCCTAATAACCGATAGTATGGAAGTTCGAAGTTGTTCTGTATTATACTGCAATGATATTTTTGTGTCGCTTTTTCCCAAATCGATTCAAATTTAGTATATTCATTATTTAATTTTTCATCGATTGTTTCTTTTTTATCTACTACATTCGGGCATTCTTTTATGTTCCTGTTACTTGTGTGTATATATATAATATCAGGATTGAATTCATCTAATTCTGGATTATCAAAATAAAGGTATTCATAATATCTATTATATTCCGACTCATAGAATGATGGGCGAAGTCCATGATTTAACAGAAACAGTTCCAGAAGCAGACGAATATCATTTGTTGTGCTGCCTCCTAAAATAGCTACTTTAATGTTAATAAATGGACAATCAGTATTTAATAACTCTTTTCTAATCATCTTTTTCTTTTTTAATAGATAATCGGCATCAAATGGATATTCAAGTTCTTTCATTTTTTATTCTCCGTATAATTATTTTTTAATGTTAATATTTGTTTTTTTGATTCTTCCACTGCATTATGGAATATATCATAATCGTTATTCCATATAGAATACTTTTGATCGCTACGATGATCAGGTAAAAGATATTTTTTTGATATGTACTCTGATAGATAGTTCGTATATTTTTCTGCGCCAAAAGTATTTACATGATTAATATTATAAAAATCTGATGTATAATCAATTTTCATCTCTTTTGTGTACTCATTTGCATTGAGAAAGTCATATCCTCTGTGTTTGACGATTGATCCAATTGTATTAAAGCTCTCTCTCGCTTCTTTTTTTTCAGCATATGGAACAACAACAAATAAGAGATTAATATTTTCTGAATCGCCATAATCTAAAATTTCGTTTAGTAGCTTTTCTGCAGTAGGATCTAACGCTGACGATTTATCTGTTTTAAAACTTTCTTTTTCAATTGGCATATATTCTGTATGTATTTCATACCCGTGATATGTTTGCCTTGATACTTTATTGTTTATATATTTCCAATTATCAGGGTTTCCAACGGCCTGTTTATTTTCATGGTAATATATAATGTCTAAGTATAAAGAATTTATTGGGAAAACGAGTTCTTTGGAATTTAAAATATAAGAAGTTATAAGGTCATTTCTGAGTTTTCCATAGCTTAACGAATCACATCCATTTCTAAATCCTATAGCGGATTCTCCTTTATCCATTTTTCCATAATATTGGAATGGTCGAGCGTCTATAATAAATAGCTTTGGGTTTTGATATTTTTTTATCTCTTTCAGATATATTAGCAAGTTATCAGCCGGAATTGTATTTGTTCCCATGACATATGATGTAATTCCGTAATTATTCCATGCGGTTAGTGGCTGCCAATATACAAATGCTGCTGAGCCTCCGATGTATACAACATCATCTTCGGTTAGTTCTTCTTGAATTCCCAATACGTGTCTTCTGTTTTCGTCAACACGTCGGAATAAATACGATGTTTTCACAAATATAACTGCAAGCAAACATAAGAAAATGATGCTTGTAATTGTTTTAATCATTTTTTTCTTTACCAAACTGTCCTCACTTTCCGAGTTTCGTGAAGCTCCATATGACTAAACCACACCGATTTATTTACGCATGGTTTAAGCCGTGAGAAAGCACTCATAAAATTATTTAATTTTTCATTGTTATTATGAGAGAAGTGCTACTTGTCTCCTGGAAAATCTACTTTATTTTTTGGATTCTTTTACCATTATTTAAATAAGAAAAATAAAAGGAGGATTTTATGTACGATATAGAAAAGATCAAAGAATATGTAAGACCAATTGATGTGATCTCTTATCTCGGCGTTCAGATAAAGCGAAGCGGTTCTACCATTTTTATTCGCTGTCCTGAGCATGAGGAGCGCACTGGATCTGCGGATCGTCGAATCAGCAATTGTAAATTAGGAGATACCTTTTCATCAGCTTATCGTTGCTATGCTTGTAATGCAAAAGGAGATCTTTTCAGACTGATTGCGAAACTTACGGGTCTCGATTTAAAGAAAGACTTTGCTAAAATTTGTGAAATTGCAGCTGAAAGCTATGGAAGTACGACTTTGTTTGAAATGAAGGGAACCATAAATAGAAAAAAAGAGAAAGATGACACTTCCGTTTATATCTATTTATCAAAAGAGCAGTTAGAAGCATTGCATTTGCAGCCACACGTATATCCGAATATTTATACAGAATGTTATACGGGATTAGACACGGTTGACGTCGACGATTATCATCTTTATCCAAATCCCGATTTTCAAAACATTGATACACAAGGATTTCCGGAAGTATCTATGTTAGAGACAAAGCCATCGCATTTCTCTCTTCCGGAGCTTGCTGAAAAAGATCCAGACGCTTATCTCTGGCTGATTAAGACGAAAGCTTCTTCTGCAATGCAGCAGTATAAGAAACTTGCGAAAGATGATTGGAATATACGATTGGCAGAGGCAGGATCAGAGGCAGGAGATATTTCTTATAAAGCCGCAGAAATCCGTGACTATTTCAAAAATCAGTATCTCTATGCCGAATCTGCTTATAAGCTTGTTGCTACCAAGGACGAAATCTTTGATATTGACGATAGTTGGCTCTACGGCTACGACATATAACAAAAACCAGGATTATTCATCCTGGTTTTTCTTTTCTTTAGCAATTAGGTCATCGTCTGCGTATTTTTTAATCGGCTGATCGATATGAACAACGATTTTATTCTTAGAAATTTCTCTGGTTAATGTCACGATATAATTTTCGTTGTAGTATGTGATGATCTCTTCTGCATCTGTATATGTTCCTGCTACTCTTTCAACGAACTCATCCTTTTCATAAACTTCGATAATAAGTTTCTTTTTATTATCCATATCATTTTTCATATTTTTTAATTTATTCAGTAACATGTTCAGTCTTGTAAGCTTCGCTCCTGTAACCTTTAATCTTGTATCAGATCCTGTAATTGTGTTTGTAATATCTTGCATAGTATTCTCCTTTTATTTGGTAAAAAATCTTGGTGGTAAATTTTCTTCATCCGGTTTATCCGTAATTTTCTTTGATAAATCCAAAATCCGTATCACTTGTCTATAGATGGCGCCATTATCTTCTACTGTGTTTTCTTCGTCATAATCAATTAATAGTATTTGGCCATCTTCGTGCTGAATGGTTGGTGATATATATTCCAAAGCTGCATCATTTGGAAATAAAACGAACATAACTAAATTTTTTTGAATATCCATAATGTGGGCCTCAACACCATATACGATATTCAATCGATTTTTTAAATCGATGTTTATGAAATATGTTTTTACGATATCTGTGAATCTGGAGTCCTCTTTTATTTTATAAGAATCTCCGAATAGATCAGGTAGAGCTTCATCTAACTTAACTAAGATATCTAAAACAGCCGCATTCGCATCGACTTTCATTCCAGTTGGTAGGATGACCATATCTCCCATATCTGTAAGTTCCACACCAGCAATATAGTTACTTTCATTTGCATCTGGACTCTGGCCATATAGTAAACGGATTCCATTTGCACTTTTTAGCGGGATAAATTTCTTATAGATTTTAGTCTTTAAATACGAATCATCAAAAAAGTCTGCAATGTCAAAAATATCTGTGTATTTTGGACTGTCCAAATATTTCTTTAACATGCGATCACTTTTCCATACGTCTGAAAGCATTTTTTTTATTTCATCTTCACTGATTATCTTTCCCTGATAGTAATATTTATCTTCTGCGAAAAAAAATACATAGGTTTCTTCACCTAAGGGATTTAGATAACTGAGTTTCATGATGTCTTCTGTGTCATCCAAATCATACGGGATAGAATTATCAACTAAAAACTTTTCAATGTTTAATGTATAATGAGGCTCCTCTTTTTTATGTATGTGAAAAAACGCCATTAGGGTTCCTCCTAAAAAATCTTCATATATATAATGCAAGATTTGACGCGTTTGATTAACTTTTATTGTGTTTTTTTTCTTACATTATATATTTAGTTAAAAAATGAATGATAGAGGAGGACATATTTATGTTAGATATTGAAGGAATTTTCGCTGCGCTCAACAATACAAAAAAGCTTTCCAGTGTGATCGGTAAAGAAAATGAACTTAGCAAATTAACAAGATATCGTGATACGATTAAATTTCTTTCTGTAGACATATTCTACGGTGATCTCGAAAAACAAGACTTAGTCAAAAGATCCATCAATGATATGTACGGATATGCTTCCTCTATTTGTCAGGAAGCTAAAACTGAAAGCCCATACTTAACAGAAAAGCTTGCTCAGAGTGTTAAGGTCTTAAACGCGTTGAAAGAAATGGCATAAAAAAAGAGAGACTAAGGGCTCTCTTTTTTAATGCGAAGGATTAAAATTTGTTACGCGTTACCGAGTACGATTGCTGAAATTTCATCAAATATCTGGTCAAATCGTTCCCGCTTGTCCTGGTTTTCTTTTAAATACATAAACTCTTCTTCTTCGGTTGGATTTAAATTATCTAATCCCAGTTCCATTGCCAGTTCCTTTAATTCTCTTCTTAAATCTTTGAGTTTCTTATCTTGTAAGTTCATACGCATTTTCTCCTTTGTCTTTTGACTTACGTGCATTTTATTCAAAGATTTCCTTCGCAATATCAACTTATGTCTACTTTAGCTTATTTGCCAGTATGACTTTAAGTTGGTTTTCTCTCTCTCATCGATTATACATATAGTATGTAAGAATCTTTTTGCATTATCTTTATATTTGCTCTGTTTTCTGAATTTTCAGTCATTTATTTTGTTACGGATAAATCGACCTTTAATGTCTTATCGTCCCATTTTCCTGTTAAGGTATATTTATATTTTTCACCCTTGATTAATAAATCCGGTTTTCCTTTTGTTATCATGCATTCTGCATCCTGATCCACGCCATAATCTCTACAAATAATTGCCATAATTTCAGAATATCCAAATAATGTATTTTCAAAGGTGAGCGGAATTATATGCACCGTCGTCACATGATCTACATATAAAACATTGTGCCCAATTCCCATATTTGTCATAGATTTTGGTCGGAATTCTTTTTTCTTAAATGATGCTTTTATATTTGTTCCATTTCCCATAACAGATATATTTGTTTTGAACTCTCCGTTTTCCCATGCGCCTCGTACAAATACTGCATAATTTTCATCTCGAAAGATTAACGTTGTTTTTCCACCAGGAACAACAACTGCTGCCTCTGTATTGCCTTCGTTTCTTAGACAAGCGCAAATATCAGTTACTAAACTTGATCCAGTCTCTGGAATCGCGATCGGAGCCGCAAGCAATGAGCAATACTCTTTCGCTTGTACCTTCTCATTTTCATCTAAGATTTCCACTTTAATACTGTATAAGTCTAAAACAAAATGATTCATTTCTCGTTCATAATCAGAGCTGGATTGTAATTTATAGGTTCCTCCGTTATCAGTCGCATGATATCCCAGATTCAGCTGCATATCCATGACTCTGTCTTTCTTTGATGTCTCAATAATTCCTTCTGCGACTTTACTAATCTTTCCAAGTGTGTCATCATCTTGAATGGATCCAGAATTCATGTTTCCTGTACTTAGATCAAAATATTCGCCATCGTCTGGTTCATCTTTCTGCGCCTGCATAATCTGCTCCTGTTGCTGAATCTTATCATATTCCTGTCTGTTTTTCTTAAGCTTCTCAATTAAACTTAAAGTTTCTTTCTTGTTTTCATCTCTTACAGGCTCTTTATTTCCATTTGGACGATTAATATCTAAATCGATTCCATCATCATCATCTTCTTTAAAGTTTAACATCCCAGGAACAATCTTTTCTTCCGGGCCTCCGATCATGTATTCCGTATGAGTTCCTTTCTTTTCTATCGGTTTTTCTTTTGCCTCTTTATGTTCTTCTGGAACATAGATCAAATCTTCATCAGATGTGTTATTCTCTGCTGATTCTTTTGATTCGTATGTTAAATTTTTGTCAGGTCCATTGGCAGGAGCAGAGGTTTCTTTTTCTTCAAAAATGAAATTATTAGGCATATTCTGCTTTTGTGATTCTTCCTCATGGACAATTGGCTCACTCTGATTCTCTACTTCTTCTGTGTTTTCTCCTGCTTCTGCGTTTCCTGATAAATTAAACAATGCATCGAGATCAAAATCCATTGGCTCATCATCAAGATCTTTCTTTTCATTTGTTTTTTCTTCTGACTCTTGTTCTTTGATTTCTGACTCTTGAATTGATGTGGACTTAGTGGCGGATTCAGATGCAGGCTTAGTCGTATTTTCTTTGTATCTGTTTAAATCGAATACCGGTTCGTCGAATTCATCGTTCTGTTTATTTACCGCTTCTGTCTTTGAGCTTGCATTTTTAGATTCGGATGCGCTATTTTCTTGAGTTTTAATTTCACTGATAGCATCTTCTGTTTCAGGTTCTTTAACCTCTACTGTGGAGTCTTCTTTCGTATTGATTGGTTCATCGAAAAATTGACTGAAGAAATCCATATCCATAATGTCATCCTCATTCTTTGAGGATGTGCTCTCTTTTCTTGTTTCCTCTTTCTTATTTTCTTCCTGTCGATTATCTTCCTGCATAAAAGGTTTGTCATCCGGAATTTTTTTATCTAATTCTGTGTGATTTTCGATTGATGCAGGTTCAGATGCAGAAGCAGTCTCGTTTTCTTGTAATCCGAATTCAAAGAGAAGCGGATCATCCATAATATCTTTCTCTTTATTTTGAACTTGCTGAATGTCGGCTACATCTGATTCCTGCTTTGATTCTGTTATCTCATTATTACTTCCAGACTTAGATGCTTTTGACTCATCTGCTGCGGCTTCTTCTTTGTCCGTTATTGAGTTTTCCTTAACCTCGTCTGACGGAACAATGACCGGGCATTTACTTAAGACTTCTTCGAAGTTATTTTTAAAGATACTCTTTAAAGCCATTTTTGTAATGTTGTAAGTCTCTCCGCTAATTGTTAAGGAAATCTCCTCTCCTAAATCACTATACGGATGTTGCAATAATAATAGGGTTCCAATCGAACAGTTCTTAATTTTGTAAATATGTCTTAATCGTTTCTGAATTTCTTCCAGATCTAATTCAGAGGCAGTAGCAGAAGCAGTTTCATATTCAATACGAAGCCGCTCTGCATTTTTTAATATTGATAACGTTTTTTCTTTGATGTGTTCTCTATCCATGATTATTTTCCTTTCCCGAATAATTTACTGAAGAATCCACCACTACTCTTCTCTTTGCTGATCTGGTCAATCGCATCTTCCATATCCCAGATCTGACTTGCCAATTCCATTAAAGCCAACTTTACATCCTTCGTATAGCTAACTGCTTTATCAAGAACGACTGGTGTTCCATCATATAATCTGTTTAAGAAGATTGATTTTTGCATTGATGGGATTCTTGCACACAATTTGAAATATTTTTCTTCAAACTCATCGGCGGTAAATTCCAGTTTTTCAATTCCAATACCCATATCTTTATATTTGTTATTGTTCTCGATGTTTTCATTTAAAATCCATTTGATTTTTTTTACTAAGCCTAATTTCTTTAGAGTTCCATAATAGCGAAGATTGTTTCGCACATTGTTGATATCCAAGTTTATGATATAGTAACATCTTTGTGCTTTTTGAAGGATAGGATACGTTGTAATGTGAAACATAGAAGAGTTTGTATCAATGATTACAATATCGTATTCCTTTCGTATTGTGTCTAACAGATAGATATAATATTCGGGTGAAATTTTTAACGCAGTAATTTCTTCTGGTGTTAACGTTGATCCTGTTAGTACATGAAGATTCGGTAATTTCTCATATGGAACCATACAACCAGTGATAATTTTGTTTACGATATCAACGGATTCAGGATCACCGATCATATTCCCTTTATCAAAGATCGTTGAAATCGCTTCCATCGCAGCTTTCATATTTTTTGTTTTATTTTCTTTGATATTTAAGATGGTTCCGATTGATAATGTCTGCAGGTCAGCTTCCAGTAATGCCACCTTAGGTTTTGACCCATCTGATTTAGATCGTCCATACGAAGCAATCGCACACGCTGTATTTACCGCAAGGAATGATTTCCCTGTACCTGGTTTGATTGATGTGAATACATAAACATTTTCCATTGTTCCAACAACCATATCGCCTGCCTGCGGGAGTGCATCCAATAATGCGTCTTCTGGCGAGAAATCATCCGGAGTTGCACTGTTCAAAATATTCTTTGCTAAAAAAGAAACTTCATCTTCTTCTTTTGGATTCTTAATCAACTCTTCAATCGTTGACATATTAATGTTTTTTGAAATAACAATATCATAGATTCCACTTAGCACCATTCGTCCAAGAGCATCGACTCTCTGAGTATCTCTCGGGTCAAGCTGCCCGGCTAAATATATAAATCTGATATATTGATGTTTTTTCTTAAACTGTATTAAAAGTTTCGGGATATCTTCTGTCCCATTTAATTGATCGGATACGATAACAATTTGCGGATGCATCTGATTGATGGCCTCATTCAGTTTATTTCTTTCCGAACATGATCCAGTTAGTTCACACTGGCTGATTTTTTGAATTCCATTATCCATTGCAGGAATTCCTGTTGCTGCTAAAATTTTATAGATACGTTCACTCATGATGAATTCCTAAAATCCTTTCTAAATTTGATATAAGTATTATGTCGGCTTTTCTCCCAAAAAAAGAAAAAAGAGGGAATAATACCCTCGATTTTTTTATGCATTTACAATACAGGAATCTTTGATTCTGATAACCTTTCTTGAATAAGAACTTTGTTTAATCCCGTTTCGACCGCTGTTATATGCAACCAGTGCCATTTCCTCATTGAAGTTGTTTTCTTTTAAACATTTTGATAACATATATACACCTGCTCTGATTGACTGATATGGATCATAGAAATCGGTAATTCCAAGTTCTCTTCTAAGCCAGCTATGATTTGATGAATTGATTTGAGCGAGTCCTGAATCATATGTTCCGTTTTTATTGTAACTTTTACAATTTGCATCATATCCTGATTCACAATATAATTTTGACATAACTAATTTTTCATATCCGCTGATTCCGTATTCTGCACACATTTGGTAAACCCAATCCTGTAATTCATCGGATAGCTTTGAAATATCACCGTTATCATTTACTGTATAATGATCTCTTGATTCATTGACAGCTAACATCTTTGACAAATCTTCTTGGCTTACTTCATCAGCTACAATGTAGCCATCTTCGGTTGTTGTATATATGCTATCAAGCTTTTCTGGTTGGGCGGCTGTGTTTTTAGCAGATTCAGCTGCATACGCGGTTGTAATACCGCAACTAAGTGTTAATGTAATAATAGCAAGTATAGTTGATAATTTTATTGATAATTTTTTTTTTTTCATTTTTTCTTTGTATTTTTGTTGATTTTTTTGTACATCTTTAATGATATTATATTTAATTCCATCAATGAAATTTTCATCATTCATTTCTATTAAACATTTTCGTTGGTTTTCTTTTTTTTCTTCAACAATATCATTTTTTTTATTGGCTATGTCACAACAAACAGTTGATAAATAGCCATTTTTATAGGGGAGTATCAGA
>OGJZ01000624.1_pt1 | contig 40085 bp, 49 predicted proteins | sample 1572321 | NCBI WGS metagenome assembly OGJZ01 (sample SAMEA2582086, study PRJEB24529) | metagenome | biome: Human gut stool | place: China | collected 2011 | reverse complement strand
TAAGAGTATTATTTTTATTATAAGTACAGTTTTAATATCTTTTTTAATTATAGGATTTTCAAGATTTATATTTGATAATGGCTTTATGAAGGATAGACTAAATAAAAATGTGCAATATTATGAAGGAAAAGTAAAGAGAATAACTAAAGAGATGTTAGAAGGAGATAAATACATAGAGGGTATAGAGCTAGGATATCAAAATATAGTCATAGAAATTTTAGAGGGACCAGAAAAGGGGAAGGAATATGAAATCGTAAATAATATTAGCAGAATATACAATATGCCAGTTGAGGAAGATACTAAAGTAATTCTAGGTTTCTTTTATGAGAAGGATGAAATAAAAGATATAGCTGTTTATAGTTATAAAAGAAGTAACATAATATTTTTGCTAGTACTATTATTTGTAATAGTCATAATTGGAGTAGGTGGAGTAAAGGGAATAAAATCATTAGTTTCACTGTTTTTTACTTGTGTTTGTATAATATTTTTAATGATTCCACTAATGTTAAGAGGGGTAAATCCAATATTAGCAGCAATTTTTTCAGCGCTTATAAGTATTATTGTTACATTGGTTTTAGTTTCTGGAATAAATAAAAAAACTTTTACTGCTATTTTAGGAACCTTAAGTGGAATAATTATATCAGGAGTAATAGCAATAAGTTTTGGAAAACTTGCAAATTTATCAGGTATTAGTATGGAAGAAGCTGAAAGTATGATGTATATAGCTGAAAATACCTCCTTAAATATTCATGGAATAATGTTTGCAGCTATATTAATAGCATCTTTAGGAGCAGTTATGGATGTTGCTATGTCTATTTCCTCATCAATTTTTGAAATAAATGATATTAATGATACTTTAAATAAAAGGGGATTATTTAAAAGTGGAATGAATATAGGAAAGGATATAATAGGAACAATGGCTAATACATTAATATTAGCTTTTGCTGGAGGGTCCTTAAATACAATAATAATGTTATATGCTTCTAATATGAGTAAAAATCAAATATTAAATTTAGATGTGCTTTGTATAGAAGTTATACAAGGCCTTGCAGGCAGTATAGGAATTATACTTACAGTGCCAATAACAGCTTTTATAGCAAGTTATTTTTGTAAGTTGAATTTAAAAAAAGTGTAAAAGGTCTTTTAAATCAGGGATATAATATGATAGTATAAAACTCTAGACATTATTAATTGAGAATATTTAAGACTAAATGAGGAGGACAAGAATGAGTAAACAAAAGAAAGAGTTTCTTATGATTGGAATTGGATTAATAGGATTATCTCTAGTTTTACATTACGTGCATTATCTTATATTTCAAGATTTACATCATACACTAATATTTCTTTTTGCAGATATAGCCTTTATACCTATGGAAGTATTCTTTACTACTTTAGTAATTGATAAATTACTTGAAAAGAGGGAGAAAGAGCATTTAAGGGATAAGCTAAGTATGCTTATAGGAGTATTTTTTAGTGAATTAGGAACAGATATTTTAAATACATTTGTTTATGCAGATGATAATACAGAAATAATTGCTAAAGAGGCCTTAGTAACTAAGGAATGGAACAAAAATGAATTTAAGAATTTAGAAAAATTAGTAGATGAATATGAGTATGATATAGATATTAAAAAGGTGGACTTAATAGCTTTAGAAAAGAAATTAAATGCTCAAAAGGATTTAGTTATAAACTTAATAACTAATCCCATGTTAATAGAGCATGAAGAGTTTTCAGACATGCTTATGTCAATATTACATCTAAGAGAAGAACTAAGTAGTAGATGTTCTCATGAATTAGAAGAGTATGAAATAAAACATTTAGCAAAAGATATAAATGTTGCTTATAAGTATTTAACCTTTGAATGGATTCAGTACATGAAACAATTAAAAGCTAATTATCCACAATTATTCTTAAAAGCCTTAATTACAAATCCTTTTGATAAAAGATCATTAAAGGAAAAAGAATGTAGTTATTTATAAAAAAAGAAGTATGATATGACCTTAAGAGGATATATCATACTTCTTTTTTTAGTTATTCATTGTTTGATATGTAGTTTTTTACATTTTTTAAAACTTCATCTTCACCAACATACATTATTATATCATCAGCCATTATTTTGAAATAAGGTCCTGGAGAAAGAAACATTTCTCCTTTTCTTTTAACTCCTATTATAGTTGCCTTTGTATTTTGCCAAAAGTCTAGATCCCCAATACTTTTTCCAACAGCAAAGCTTTCACTTTCAACAATGCTTTCAAAGGGTATAACAGTCCCTACATTCCTAAGTTGCGTAGCAAATTCAATTATATTTTCTATGTTTTTTTCAAGTTGCTTGTCTAATTCGTTCTTAGCTTTTAATATTTTATAAGTATCATTACTTAGGGTTGTAAAGTCAGATTGAGCTTTAAACTTGCTTAAAAAGTCCTTGGCATTTTCTTTACTATTTATGATTATTCCACTTTTTTCATTAACAGATACTACGTTCATATCCTTAAGTAAGGCCACTGAGCGTCTTATAGTTTCTGGTGAAACTTTATATATGCTAACTAGGGTTGTACGACCTGTAATTTTACTTCCTTCTTTAAAATCATTATTTAAAACTCTATTAGCTATATCAATAGCTATTTTTATGTAGTTTGGCGTTTTTGTACGTTTAGCCATTATAATATCACGCTCCATAGGATTAATATATTGCACTAAATTGATTTTATCACTTAGATAATGGCTTTGTAAATTATAAAGGATGTTTTTAGTAAAAAATAAGAGTAGAAAATAAAATTTAATCAACATATATATTAAAAATTATTCATATATATTTAATGTACTGAATAAATATGGTACTTAGAATAGTGTGAAAATTTGGGGGTGGAATTTTGTTAAAGAATAGAGAGAGGATGAAAAGGTTAATAGCTTGTGGAATAGCAGCAAGTATAGTTTCAGTTAATGGATTATCCGTTCTTGCTTCTGAGTTAAATAAGTCAGATAAAGTTAATTTAGCTTTAAACAAAAAAACTGTTGCCTCTTCAAGAGAAGTTAATGATAAATGGGGTGCAGAATTAATAACTGATGGTATTAAGGATAAGCCAAGTGATCCAAATGCTAAGCCAGGAAATTCTAGGTGGGCTAGTTCAAGAAATGTACCACAATGGATATACATTGATTTTGAAGAAGCAACAACCTTTGATCAAGTTGATATACTTTGGGATGGTGCATATTCAAGAAATTATAAATTAGAGGTTTCTAATGATGGGGAAACTTGGGAAGAAGTTTACGCAACTAGTGAGGGGAAAGGAAATCAAGAGTCTATAAATCTTGGAGAAGATATAACTGCTAATTATTTAAGAGTTAGTTGTGAAGATACAGCTCATGAATGGGGAAATGTATCAATATATGAAGTAGAAGTTTATGATAACGAAAATGAGGAAAATGTAACTCCTCCAGAAACAGAGATAGGAGTTAATATTGCTTTAAATAAAACTGCTACGGCATCAGCATCAGAAACTAATACACTTACTCCAGACAAAGTTGTAGATGGAGATACATCTTCAAGAAATTCAAGATGGTCAAGTGGAGGATTTTCTAATGGTGCTAAACAGTGGATAACTATTGACCTAGAAAAGGAAAGCACTTTTGACAAGGTTAGATTATTCTGGGAAGCTGCCAACGCTAAGGTCTATGAAATCCAAACTTCTAATGATAATGAAAATTGGAAAACAGTTCATAGAAACGAAGCTGGAAAAGGTGGCACTGAGGTTATAGAATTAAGTGAAAAAGAAAATGCAAGGTATGTAAGAGTTTATTGTGAAAAAAATAATCCATCAGTATGGAATGCAGTATCTTTATATGAAGTAGAGATATATAATGGAGAGATTCCTTCATCTGGTGATTTAGATGAAGTTTTAAACTCATTAGAAGTTCCTACTATAAATAAGGGGGACTCTAAACTTCAAATGCCAGAGGTTCCAAAAGGGTTTGAGATAAAATTTATTGGGGCAGATTATAATCAAATAATAAATGATGATATGACCATAAATGAACCTTTAGTAGATACAAAGGTAGTTGTGGATTTTGAAATAAAAAAAGGCAGTCTAAAAAGAGAAACTACTGGTATTGAAATAACTGTACCTGGTAAATATTCTGGTTCTTTAGGAAGTAATACTAAGCCAGAAGTAGTTCCAAGTTTAAGAGAATGGGTTGGAAAAGATGGAAACTTTACTATAAGAGATTCTTCAAGAATAGTTATTGATCCTACCTATGAAAATGAACTAAGCAAAACTGCAAGTGAATTTAAATCTGATTATGAGGAGATAGTTGGTAAACCAATTGAAATAGTTTACTCAAGTTCACCTGTAGAAGGAGATTTTTATTTTACTTTAAATTGTGAAGATACGAGTATTGGAGAAGAAGGATATTATATGTATGTAGATGAGTACGTGAAAGTTGAAGCTACTCACAATACAGGAGCTTTCTACTCAACTAGATCAATACTTCAAATATTAAAGCAAAATGGAGAAACTATTCAAAAAGGAATAGTTAGAGACTTCCCAAGATATGAAAATAGAGGATTTATGCTTGATGTTGGAAGAAAATTCTTTACAATGGATTATTTAGAGCAGTTTATGGAAGCTATGTCTTGGTACAAATTAAATAACTTCCAAGTTCATTTAAGTGATAACTATATTTGGACTAATAATGAGAATTGGGAAACTGCTTATGCTGCTTTTAGATTAGAATCTGAAACATATCCAGGTTTAACAGCAACAGATGGAAGTTATACTAAAGAAGAATTTAGAGAATTTATAGAAAAGTCTGGGGATCATGGAGTAGAAATTATTCCAGAAATAGATGTTCCTGCTCACTCCTTAGCATTTACTCGCTATGATCAATCTTTAGCCTTAGGTACAGGAGGAGATGCAACTTATTTAGATGTAGGTAATCCAAAGGTTTATGATTTTGTAGATGGATTATTTGATGAATATTTAGGAGGAGAAAATCCAGTCTTTGGAGATCAAGATTTCCATATTGGAACAGATGAGTATAAGGGAGCACCTGAGAAAAAAGAAGAATTTAGAGCATTTACAGATAGATATCTTAAAAGAGTAAGAGATGATTATGGTAGAAATCCAAGACTATGGGGAAGTTTAGATGTTTTCCCAGGACAAACTCCTGTAACTAGCGATGGAGTCCTTATGAATATATGGTATAGGGGATATGCTGATGCTAGAAATATGATAAATCAAGGATATGATATTTTAAATACACAGGATGCAGATCTTTATATAGTTCCAGAAGCAGGTTACTATAATAACTATCTTAACACAAGATTTTTATATAATGAGTGGGAACCAAGAAGATTTGCTTCAGATTACAAACTTCCAGCAGGACATCCTCAATTAAAGGGAGGAATGTTTGCTGTATGGAATGATATGATAGATGAAAAAGCCAATGGAATATCTGAAAGAGATATTTATGATAGATCATTCCAGGCAGCTCAAGTTTTATCAGAAAAAATGTGGGCGGCACCTGATAGTGAAACAAGCTTTGAAGAGTTTAAAGAAAGAGTAGACAAAGTAAGTGATGTTCCAGATTCTAACTTAACTTATGATGTGGAATCTAAAACTGAAACTGTAATTGATTATGACTTTGAAGACGAGGCTACAGAAAATATTAAAGATAGTTCTGGAAATGAATATAATGCTACAGGAGTAAATGTAGAATCTGTAGAAGGTAAAGAAGGAAAAGGAATTAAATTAAGTGGAGGAGAAAGTTATATTGATACTCCAATTGATAACAAAGGTTTAGACTATACAGTTTCTATGTGGGTGAAGAAAGATGCAAATGGAGATTATAGTGAGCAAATATTATCAGAATCTAACACAGGGGTATTAAAGGCTTGTCAAAAAGAAACTGGTAATGTTGGTTTCTCAAGAGAAGGATATGACTATTCATTTAATTATAAATTACCAGAAGATGAATGGGTTGAGTTAACCTTCATTGGAGAATTAAATAAAACAAGTCTTTATGTAAATGGAGAATTTATAGAAACTATAAATAAGAGTAATGGTGGTAAGGTAGGAACATTTATTTTACCTTTAGATAAAATAGGAAGTTCAACTAATTCCTTTAAGGGTAGCATAGATGAAATTACTATTAAGGATGGTGCTCATAAAATTGTAGATCCTACAGTTATACCTCAAGAGCAAATGAGTGCAACTGCTAGCAGTGAGCATCCTAATATAGGATCAGAGGGAATAGCTGATTTTGCTATAGATGGAGATGAAAGTACTATATGGCATACTAAATGGAGTCCTGTAGAAGCATTACCTCAACACATTACTTTAGACTTAGGTGGAAGTTATAATATAAATAAATTTACTTATATGCCAAGACAAGATGCCTTAAATGGTAGTATAAGTAGATATGAATTCCAAGTTAGTACTGATGGAGAAAACTTTACAAAGGTTTTAGAGGGAGATTGGACTGCTGACCATAGTACTAAGGTATTAAAATTTGATCCAGTAGAAGCTACTCATGTAAGATTAGTGGCTAAAGCTGGTCATGGTGGATTTGCCTCAGCTGCTGAATTAAATGTTCATCAAGTTTTAGAGGTTCCAGAGGAAAATGTGGGTCAAAGTTTCTTAACTTTACCTGAAAGTGTTAAAGTAAATGAGAATTTTGATGTTTTCTTAGGTGCTAATGAAATAAAAGAAGATTTATCAGCTTATGCAGCAGAATTTACTTTAAAATATAATCAAGAAGTATTTGATTTAGTTGAAGTTACAAATGGAATAGATGGAGTTTTAGTAAATTATAAAGAATTAGAACCAGGCGTAGTAAAAATATTAGCTGCTAGTTTAGGAAATCCTATAGAAAATGCTGAAAACTTAGTAAAGGCAACACTTACTCCTAAGAGTGAATCAGAAAGAGAAATTTTTGAAGTAATTTCAGCAAACTTAGGTGATGGAGAAAATGGAAAGGTTTATGAATTAGGATTAACAAGTGGAGAGGTAGCAGTAGGCAAAGGTAGTGCAGAGATAATTGTTAACCCAGTAGAAAACTTTGTGGCTTCAGAGGTTAGTAGAAAATATGTAAATGTAACTTGGGAAGCTCCAAAGACAACTGAAGGCTTAGAAGGATATATTCTATATAAAGATGGTAAAAAGGTTGGAGAAGTTGGTGCTAATGAGACAAGTTATAAATTCAAAGGCTTAAATAGACACACAATTTACAACTTTAAAATAGCTGCTAAGTATTCAAATGGAGAAATTTCTAGTAAGAAGTCAATAACTTTAAGAACAAGCAGAAATTAGAGAAATAAAAAAATAAGAAAAAGACCAGAATCTTTGATTTTGGTCTTTTTTTATAATAAATATTATTTTGCTATATAATATAATTAGTTATAGAAAGAGAGGATTGATTAACATGTTAAATGTAACCTTGTTAGGAACAGGGGGAGGCATGCCTATGCCAAATAGATTTTTATCATCAGTTGTTATGAATTTCAAGGGGAGAAAAATTCTTTTAGACTGTGGAGAGGGCACGCAGGTTTCTATGAGGGTAAATGGAACTGGATTTAAAAGTATAGATATTATTTGTATAAGTCATCTTCATGGAGATCATATATATGGATTACCAGGATTACTTTCTACAATTGGGAATAGTGGAAGAACAGATGATATATATATAATAGGACCTAAGGGAATAAAAGAGGTTATAGATGGATTTTTAATAACTCTCCCATATCTTCCATATAAACTTAACATACTAGAAGATGCAAGTAATTTAGAGTTCATGGTGAAAAAAGAAAAAATGGAATTAGTTGAATTGAATGAAAAAATAAGTTCAGATTTAAGTATAAAAACTCTAGAATTAGACCATTCCTCTCCTTGTTTAGGATACTCTTTTAATATAAGGAGATGAAGAAAATTTAATGTAGAAAAAGCTTTAATGAATAAAGTTCCAAAGGAAGTGTGGTCTAAACTTCAAAGAAATGAGGAAGTTAGTTTAAATGGAGTTAAATATTATAGTTACATGGTCTTAGGAGATGAAAGAAAGGGAATAAAACTAAGTTACACAACAGATACAAGACCTACAGAGGATATACCAGGTTTTATAAAGGAAAGTGATTTATACATATGTGAAGGGACTTATGGAAGTGAAGAGGATATGCATAAGGCCATAAAGAATAAACATATGACTTTTAAGGAGGCAGCTGATTTAGCTAAAAGAGGTCAGGTAAAGGAATTATTATTAACTCATTTTAGTCCATCTATTAATGATCCAAAGGAATTTATAAATAATGCAAGAGAAGTATTTGAAAATTCACATGCTGGAAGTGATGGAGAAGAAAGAGTTTTAAATTTTAAAGAATAATTAAAATAAGATATTTAAAAATTCCAATAAATGTTATAATTAATATGTAATCTTATAACTAAGAAAGGGATTGAGAATATGAAGGGGTTAATAGTTTTTGGAGAAAAAGGTTCAGGGAAAGATACTGTAGCTAAGCTTATAAATGAATATTCAGAAAAAAGTGTTAGTTTCTTTAATATAGGAGACTTAGTTAGGGATATGTCATGTATATTTTTAGCAACAGATAAATGGGAAAATAAAAAAAGAGAATTTTATGTAGATACGGCTATAAAACTTAAGGAAATAGATGAGAACTTTTTAAGTTACTATGTATTAGGTAAAATACTAGATAAGTTTAAAAAGAAATCTATGAAGGATATAGATAATGAGCAACTTATAATAGTAACTGGTGGAAGAACATATGAGGACTTTGAATTCTGGAAAAAGAGCGGTTTCAAAACATTAGGGGTTAAATGTGATGAAAAAGTAAGAATAGAAAGATTAAAAAGTAGAGATGGTTATGAACAAAATTCACAAGATTATCTTGAAAAGAATACAAGAAAAATAATTGACTTATGTGACTTTACAGTGGATAATAGCGGATCTTTTAAGGATTTAACAAAGGAAGTAACAGATTTTGTGGTTGAAAATGGATTATAAAATTCTACTAAGATAAATAAAAATAAGGTGTTTTAATAAATTTATAAAATTAATATTTGATAATAATATTAAAAGAATAGGTAGGTTAATTCTTACTTATTCTTTTTTTGTTTACAATAATGTAATATAATGTTAATATATGGTTTGTTGGGAGGAATATATGAAAAAGAAATTTGTAATAGGAATTTTAATTGTAATAGTTTTATTTTTAATTTTCGGATTTAAAGACATTAAAGGCGGCTTTGAAAATGGATTTAATGCGGCGATAAAAACAGAGCATTTAAATTAGCATTATATGTGTAAAAGTATTATAAGTGTAAGTATTCTGAATTAAAAGTATAGAGTTTTTAACTGTGCTTTTAATTTAGAATTATTATGGTTATATATTTTAAGTACTTTATTTTATAATTATATAGAAAATAATAGTATATTAATATAATAGCTAATTATTTTTAAAATTACTTTTTAGGAGGAACAAATGAAAAAAATCTCTTTAATATTTATAGCTTTAAGCTTTGTTCTTTTATTTATATTTTATGGAAATGATGAAGTACCTAGATACTCTTCTACAGGAGATAGAGATACTATGGAATCCTTTGGTGTAGATGGACAGTTTGCTATCTATAAATTTTCTGATGAAAATTTCAATAAAAAATTAGATTTGTATGATACTAAAAATCAGGACGCTATTGATATTATATCAAATTATAAAGAAATAGAACCATATGTTTATACTATAGGAGAAAAAGGTTATACTAAATTAAACTATGCCAATGGGAATCTTATACAATCAAATGATTTAAACAAATTTTCAAATAATGATAAAGCTATATTTGAAGATTTAAACAAATAAAAAGAAATGCTTTTATAATAAATTTATTATGAAAGCATTTTTATTATATATGTGTAGAAAAGGAATGACATAAATGACCACCTGGAAGTAAATAAGTAGAATAAATCTAGATAATAATGTAGCTTAATTAATTTAACTTTGGTTAGATGAGTTTGTGTTTTAGCTTCTAAATTATTTATATATGATCTTTATAATCTTACTAGATTTAAGAGTTTATAATTAGTGTATTTTACCATTAATCTAGAATTTTGGTTCAATAAGATTTGATATTATATACTGAAAATATAGACACAAAATATCTTAATTTATATTAACTTTATCTGAGTTAATATAAAGTTAAGCTTAGTTTTTAAAGAATTTTATTGTATAATTATAAATGATTTAAGTTTAAGAGGTGAAAATTATGGCAAAAGATAAGAAGCTTAAGACAAATGCTATGAGAATATTGGATTCTAAAAAGGTTTCATATGAAATGTTAAGCTATGAAAGCGAAGATGGAAAGATAGATGGAATTTCAGTAGCTCATAAAATTGGAGTAGATGAAAAGAATGTATTTAAAACATTAGTAGCTCAAGGAACAAGCAAAGAGTTATATGTTTTTGTTATACCAGTTGCAGAAGAATTAGATTTAAAAAATGCTGCTAAGATAGCTGGAGAAAAGAAGGTTGAAATGATAGCAGTTAAGGATATAATGAAATATACTGGATATATTCGTGGTGGATGTTCTCCAATGTTTATTTAGACAAAAATAAAATAGATGTTACATGAAAGTAACATCTAACGAATCAGTTTCAGGATCATATATAATTTCTTTAAATAAACTCATAGCTATTTTTCTTTTGTCATCTACACTAAGGTCATCATTAAATGCAAGTATATTATCATAAACTAATGAGCTATCTTTTTTAGTATTTGAATTAAGCTCTTGTAATTCAAGTTGTAGTAAATTATCTTTCAATATAGATTTTTCTTTTACTAATTCTTCTAATTTAGATATAAAAATAAGTGAAGCTTCATTACTTAGTAGAGCTATTTTATCAGTAAGGTTATTTATAGTTTTATCAATACTTTTTATTTGCTTTTTTATAGTATCTATTTTAGAAGAATTATCTATTTTATTAGAAAAATATGAAGAATTAAATGTTTTTTTATCTTTAAGCAAATGTATAAGCTCAGAGACCTTAGATTCTAATATATCTTGTTTAACCCTTTTAGTATTCGTGCAAGTTTTTAATTTACCACGAACAGCATCCCTACAAGAATAATAGCTATAAGTAGAAATATATATTTTTTCTTCACCATGTTTATTATAATGTTTGGTTTTAGTTGTTTTGGTTTGTCCACAAAATGTTTGCCCACAATACTTACATCTAACTGTTTTAGTAAGCCAAAATTTTTCGCTAAATCTATTACCTTCTCTTGATATATTTTTATCCATATCTTTATTTATAGAAATCCAAACAGAAGGCTCTATTAACCCAACTATATCACTAACAATAGCATATTTAGTTTCTTTATCTGTATATGTTAGATATGAATGTATATTATCTTCATCACCTTGAACTATATATCCTTTAGTTTTTAAGTATAAAGATACAGAAGGAGAGCTTTTAACATATATAGGTTTTCTTAATGTGGTAGCTAAAGTTCCACCAAGAAAATTATGATTATATTTTTCTTTTATATATTTCATAATATTAGAGTTTTTTTCTTTTTCATATTTCATATTAAAAACATCTAAAATCATATCTTGTTTATTCCATTCAAGTCCACCATTTAAACCATTTTTAAATCCAGTAGGAGGGGAGCCACCAGTCCATTTACCTTTTTTAGCTATAGATAATAAATTATCTTTTACTCTTTGTTGAATATTGGTTCTCTCCATTTCAGCAAAACTAGCTAATAGTGTCAACATAACTTTTCCCATTTGAGTATTTGGGTCAAAACCTTCACTTATAGAAATAAGCTCAACATTATTTTCTTTAAATAGTTCTAATATTTTTAAGAAGTCTAAAGTGTTTCTAGCAATTCTATCTACTTTGTAACAAACAACTATATCAATTTCATTTAGTTGAGCCATTCTAAGCATTTTTTGAAAGGCAGGTCTATTAGTATTTCCACCTGAAAAACCTTCATCTTCAAAAACTCTAAATTTAGCATTAGGAAATTTATTATTTATATAATCTTTACACATATTAATCTGAGTTTCTATGGATACTGATCCTTCAACTAAAACAGATTTCCTTGAATAAATAGCAACTTTTTTCATAATAGACCTCCATTAAACAGAACAAGAATTATAAATTATTTCATCTTCCATAATCATTGATTTAGATATTCTAAACTTATCTTCCTTTAGGTAGATTGATAATAACTTATATTTTATAATTTCTTCAGTAACATTAAAATGGAGAGCTAATCCACTTAAAGTACCTGATATATGTAATAAAGCTCCAATTATTTCTTCATCAGAAATTAAATAGTTAGCAGCCCACATTCTAGCTTTCTTTTCTTGTTTACTTCTATTAATTTTATCAGAGTAAGTTATACATTCAGAAGTTAAATTGCCTGAGGAAGTAAAGTGATGACCAAGTTCTTCAGCTAATACAGATATATATTTTCTAGTATCAGTAAGTAAATTTTTATGTATTCCAATTATAGGATGCATTCCTAATACTTTAAAGTATATACCTTGAATATTAGATGATTTAAAATAAACTTCTTCTAATGCTATGTCTTCATCTTCAATTAAACTATAAATATCACTTAAACTTTTCATTGGTATCACCATCCATTTCATTTATAGGATAATTATAGCATTTTAAAAACAAAAAGTCGAACATATGTTCTTGTGGAAAAAGATGTATAAATAATGTAATATATAGGTAGGGGATTACACATTTAAGGAGGGTTACTTATGAATAATAATGAAGTTCAAAAAATGAATGATACTAGATTTAAAGAGGCATTAATATCAATAGTTAATCATAAAAATTATAGTGAAGTATTAAATTTTATATTTGAGAATAATATTAAATATAATAATGAAAATTTAATTTATAATTTAACTAACAATTTGATTAATGTTTTTAGAGTTGATTGTAATATAATTATAGAGTATTTAACTGGTGTATATACATATGGTGATATAAAACTTAAATCTGAAGAATTAGAAGTTTTAGATTTATTGAATGTTTTAAAAGATAAATATGCTGGAACTTTAATAAAATCTATAAATAGATCAAGAAATCCTATTGGATTATCTGGGGTTTCCGCAAATATAGGACAAGCAGTTAGTCATAACAATATAACTATATTCAGAAATGATGATAAAATGTTAGATTTATTATGCACAGCACAAGAACTTGTACATTTTACTAACTCATTAAATCAAGCTCTATTAAATGTTCTTAATGTTGGTATATATAATTTAGATATAGATTCTATAATGGAATTAAAGTCTAATTTAAATTCTCTAAACAATAAATTGAATGATATGACTAATAATGGTTAAAATAGATATAAAAATCCAAGTTGCAATAATAAGCTTAGTAACTTCATTGCTTACGGCCTTTATAACAACTAGAACACAACTGTATTTAGATAAGAAAAAAGGCAGAAAAGAAGAAATTAAAAATTTAATTTCAGATAATAAGGAGATTTTTAAAAACTTATTAGAATTAAAAAATGGAGAAACTATTAATTATTATAATTTAAAATTGCAGATTAAAGACAAACCAGAATTATCACTTTTACTTCCTAAGAAGATAATTGTTTTATTTGATAAACTATTATTAGATTTGAATTTATCTGGAGATGAATTGAAAGAAAAAGAAGAAAATATAAGGAAGACAGCAAAAAAAATTGTTAGAGAAATACAGAAAGTCGGAGTTGATTCTAGTGAGCTTAAGAAATAATGAAGGTATACAACAGCAAATTATTTCAAGAGATAAGAATATTGAAATTTATGAAAAATTTGAGTTTACTTTTGGAATAATAAGTAATAAATTAAATATGATAAATAATATAAAGGAAGCAAAAGAAGATTTAGAAAAATTAAAAACTTATAATTATAATAATTTTAATTCTGAAGAGTTATATTTACAACGTTATGAAGAAAACATTAGATACATGACTGACGCAGTTCAAGGAAGTTCATGTGATGTAGAAAAAGTAATGCTTCATTATCAAGCATTAAGGGAATGTAAAGATATTTGTAATCTGTTTAAGGGTGATGATAATGAATAATATTAAAATACCAATAAAAGCAAATAAATTGTACATGAATAACAAGTTTGATATTATTAAAGAAAATGTTAAAAATGAAAATGAAAATTTAAATGATATGGGATCTTTTATATGTATAAATTTTGAAAATTATAGTTTTATTTTAAATAAAATATTGAATTTAGATGTATACATAAAAGAAAAAGATTCATTTTTGAGTGAAAGAGTTGATAGACTAGAAAGTATTATAAAATTACAAATAGAAGATTTTGGTTTTATAAAAAGTGAATATATTTGTTAAAAAAGATGACAAAATTTTGTCATCTTTTTTTATATTTATGTTTAACATATTCAATAAAATCTTCAATTTCTTTTTTTGCTTCTTCTGGAAGTTCTTCATCAATACCATTATCATTATGTAAAGCTAAAGTTAAAGTATCATCATTAATAATATCTTCAGCTGATTCTTTAACATTTGATTTACCTAAAAGGTAGTCTATAGAAACATTATAATAATCAGATAGTTTATTTAAAGTTTCAACATCGGGAATTCTTTTCCCTTGTTCATAGAAACCATAGGCACTGGTAGATATTTTTAAGTATTCAGCTACATCTTTTTGTAATACACCTTTTTCATTTCTTAAACTTTTTAATCTATTATTTAACATAAAAACCACCTTTCATTATCAATATAATTATACAACTTAAAGTTGTATAGTTCACCTAAAACAACAAAATGTTCAAAAAAACTTGACAAACAACTATTTGTTGTATTAGTATAGAAGTGTAAACAACAATAAGTTGTTTGGGGGTGAACTTATGAAAAATAAAATATTATCTTTAAGACTTAAAAAAGGTCTTACTCAGAAAGAAATAGCTTGTATTTTAGGTATTACAACTAGTTATTTAGGCATGATAGAAAAGGGAGTAAGAAAACCTTCTTTAGACTTAGCATATAAAATTTCTAATTTATTTGAAACAACAATAGAGGATATTTTTTTTGTGAATTAAAACAACAAATTGTTGTATAAATATATTATCTCAAGAAAGGGGAAGAAAATACATGGCAAAGCAACCAACTAAAGCAGCTAATAATGTGTATTGTATTGCAAGAAAAAAGGCTGCTGAATTTAATTCAAAATTTTCAAGTAGGGAGGGTGCTTCAGAGTTCTTAGGAATTTCAAAGGATTCATTAACTGATTATGAATTAGACCTTTGTAAAGTAGTTCCAGTAGATAAGGTTGTTATTATGGCAGAAGCATATAATGCTCCTGAACTTTTAAATCATTATTGTTGTAATGAATGTCCTATTGGCAAGAGAATTACTCCAATAATTGAATCAGAGAATATTGATAATTTGTATAAGTTTGCAATTTCAGTAGCTAATACATTAGACGATAGTGTTAATATTCAGAAGACCTTATTAAAAATAGTTGAAGATGGAGTAATTGATGTATCAGAAAAAGAAGAGTTAGAAGTTATAGTGAAATTCTTTTCAAAATTAGAAAAGAGAGCAGCAGAAATGAGACTTATAGCAGAAAAATATTTAGTGGAGGATTAGGCAATATGGCAAAAAGAAAAAAAGATGATCCTAAAGATTGGGATAGAAGTTTATTTCCAAAGAAAATTATAAAAGATGGAAATATATTTATAACAGATGGATATATAGGAACAACTAAAGTAAGAATATTAAAACAACCATCTATGGAGGCTATAGAAAAATTTAATAATTTATTAGCTAAAAAGGCTATAGAGCTTGAAAGTGAAAAGGCTAAAGAAATAATACAATGCAAATAATTTGTACAAGCTATAGGAGGTAATTATGGTATTAAAAGCAATTCAAAGATTAAAAAACAAATATTCAAGTTGTGATTTTAAAACTATTTTATGTATTGCAGAAGAAGATATTAGATTTAATAGGCTTGGTTTTGGAAGGAAAACATCACAAATTAAATTCTTAGAGATTTTGAGTGAAGCAGAAATGCTAGTAAGAAGGGTTTAAATATGGATAAAGTTGAGATGAATAAAATTATTGAAAAAATAATAGAGCTTTCTTTAAATGGTATGTCATATAAAGAAGCTCTAAATAAGTGTATTGATACCGACCAAAGCAATCAATGCACTCAAAAATACTTACAATTTAATTTTAGCATCGAAGATTAATTTAGGCAAGAAAAGAGGTGTATAAAATGAAATACACAATTCATGGATTTAGTCAGAAAAAATTAATAGAAGCAGGATTAGATAATGATGATGCTCTTATATTATCAGTAATTAAAGATATGTATTCAAGTAAAAATATGCAGTTTCAAATTATTGATGGAGAGCGTTTTATATGGATAGACCAAGGGTATTTATTAGAACAAGTACCTATTATAGGTAGGCATAGAAAACTACAGTTAAGATTGAAAAATCTTTGTGATAAGGGAATTATTGAAAGACGGTTATTAAATTTTAAGGATGGAGTAAAAGGAAGTTTTTCGTATATAAATATTACATCTAAGCTAGACGATTTAAGTGAATATGATACCCTACGCAAAAATTGCGTACCCTTACGTAAAAGTTGCGTAACCCTTACGCAAAAAATGCGTAACAAAGATTCTTCTATAAGAGATACAAATAATATTATATATAGTCGAATTATAGAATATCTTAATTCAAAGACTGGAAAATCATATAAATCTACAACTAAAAAAACACAATCTTTAATTAAATCACGATTAGATGAAGGATTTAATGAGGAAGATTTCTTTAAAGTTATAGATAATAAAGTTGCTGAATGGAAAGGTACAGAGTATGAAAAATATTTAAGACCTGAAACCTTATTTGGTAATAAGTTCGAAGGGTATTTAAATCAAGACTTTGGAGTAGGAACAAAAGAAATAAGCAAGAGTAATCTTAATATAAAGAAAGGTAATTTTGATTATTAAAGGTGAGAGTATGGAGAGTAATTACGCTATTGATAGTGAAAAAGCTATTTTAGGAACTATTATACAAGATAATGATTTTATGATAAAAGCTATGAGTTCTTTAGAAGACAATGATTTTTATAGCTCTAAAAATAAAATAGTATATAGAGCTATGAGAGAATTATTTAAGGATAACATAAGTTTTGATTTAACAATAGTCGCTGAGAAGTTATCCAAAGAAATAAAGGCACAAGCTATCACCTTATCTGACTTAACTGAAATATCATATCACACATCAAGAGGTACATTTGATAGCCATTTAAACTTAGTTAAAGAAAAGAGCAAGGAAAGAAAGTTAATTGTTGCTTGTAAAAGCATAATAACTGATGGTGAAAGTATTGAATCAAAAGTAGACATATTACAAAATACTTTGCTTGAACTTAATTCATCAGATAGAGAAGATAAAGTTTATACAATGAGTGAAGTAATGGAGAAAACTTTAAATAAGATAGAAAAAGCTTTTAATAATAAAAGTGGACTAACTGGAATAAGTACAGGTATTCAAAAAATAGATAATGCAACAAATGGATTAGAGAAAAAAGACTTTATTGTATTTGGAGCAAGACCTTCAATGGGTAAAACTGCTTTATCTTTAGCCGTTATGGAAAATATAAAAGGCAAGGTACTTTATATTCAGTTAGACATGAGTACAGAAGGAATGGGACAAAGGTTATTAGCTTCAAATACATGTATAGAAAATGGAAAGATTGCTAGAGGAAGATTTAATGATGCTGAGATGAATAGCTTATTAAATGTTTTTGATAGATTAAGCAGGAAGAATAATATATTTGTTTATGAACCTGCATCAATAACAGTAAATCAAATAAGATTAATAGCTAAAGAAATTCAAATAAAGCATGGGTTAGATGTAATCATAGTAGATCATATAGGGAAAATAAGACCAACAACAAAGGGAAGTAAATATGAGCAATCAAGCCATATATCAAATTCATTAAAGGCTATGGCTAAAGAGTTAAATGTGGCAATGGTAGCATTATGTCAACTTTCAAGAGCATCAGAGCAAAGAGCAGACCATAGACCAATACTATCAGACTTAAGAGATACTGGAAGCATTGAAGAAGATGCTGATGTAATAGGACTTCTTTATAGGGATGGTTATTATAGAGCAAGAGAGGATAAGGAAGATATAGTGGATGATGTTTTAGAAATAAACTTTGCTAAGTGTAGAAATGGTAGAACTGGAGTAGTTGAATTAAATTATAATTTACCAACTCAAAGATTATCAGAATTTTAGGAGTGATTAATATGAAACTAAGTAAAGAAGAATTTGTTGCTAGATATGTTAATGACTTAAAAAAGAAACGTAAGGCAAAAGAATTAGAATATGATAAATACAAATTTAATGCTATTGCCATGGCAAGGGGAAGAAATAATAGAAAGTATTATGAATAGAGAGGATGATTTAAGTGAATAAAGTTGTTTTAGTTGGGAGATTAACTAAAGATCCTGAATTAAGATTTACTGCTAATAAAGGAACAGCAGTAACAAGGTTCACATTAGCAGTAAATAGAGATTACAAAAAAGAAGATGGAACACAAGAAGCTGATTTTATAAATTGTATAGCTTATTCTAAGAGAGCAGAAGTTATAGCTCAGTATTTAACTAAAGGTAAAAGGTTTAGTATAGCAGGAAGTATTAGAACTGGAAGTTATGATGCACAAGATGGGACAAGAAGATATACAACTTATGTAGTAGTTGATGGATTTGATTTTATTGATTCAAGTGATAGTAAAGTAAATAATGATAATTTCAATGATGATATGATACCAGTTGATGATGGGGATATTCCATTTTAGGTAAAGTGGTTAAGAGTAATCAAATATTATTACTATTGTAATGTTATTTGATTACTCGATAAATCATATGGATAAAAAATATTTTGAGCATATAGCAAATATTAAAGAATTAGGAAAATATCATTATAAGATTTTACTTTTACTTATGATAGGAGATTATTCTCAATCAGATATTAGTAAGTTGCTTGATATTAAAAAGCAAAATGTAAATAGAGTGTTTAAGGATTTAGAAAAGTTAGGATTAATAGAAATAAAAGAGAAGATTGGTTCTAATAAATATTATAGATTAGTTGATATTAAAGCATTAAATGTAAATATTGCGGGGCAAATCAAATTTATTTAGGAGTGGTTATTATGCAATATATAGCTAGTTTTAGTGGAGGAAAAGATAGTACTGCTATGATATTAAAGATAATTGAATTGGGATTACCTTTGGATAGAATAGTGTTCTGTGATACTGGATTAGAATTTGGAGAACAAATTAATATTGTTAAAATAGCAGAAAGAAAATTTAAAGAGCTTAAGCCTAGCATAAAATTTGACTGGATTAAATCAGAAAAGAGTTTTGAAGATTATTTTTATACAGTTAATACTACTGGAAAAAGAAAAGGACAGATATGGGGATGGCCTTTTATGTTAGGAGCTTGGTGTAATAGCAGATTAAAAATGAAGCCATTAAATAAATATTTTAGAGAAATTGGTGAGCATAAAAGATATGTTGGAATAGCTTATGATGAGCCAAAGAGATATAAAAGACTTCATAAAAACTGCATAGCTCCACTATATGAGTTAAAAATGACAGAGGATGATTGCTTAAATTATATAAAACTAAAAGGATTTAAAAATCCTATGTATTGAAAGTTTGAGAGGTTAGGGTGTTATTTATGCCCTAAGCAAAGTTTAAATAGCTTAAGAAGTTTGAGAAATCATTATCCTATGTTATGGAAGAAAATGCTTTGTATGGATAAGGATAGTCCGATAGCATTTAAAGCAGATGCAACAAGATTAGCTGATATAGAAGAGAGATTTAGGCGTGAAGATATGAAAATAACAAAAAAATATTCATTAGTTGAGCCAAGATTATTCTGTGAAGCCAAACAACTTGTTATGAAGCTATAAATTTATTAAATAAGATTTTTACTGGCTAGGATATAAGTTATTATGAAAGGATGTGAAAATTCCTTTACAAAAGCTATATATTGTACAACCTAGTTAGTATAAATAAAAAAGTTAAAGTGAGGTATTCAAATGATAGGTAATATGATTAAGTTTAAGGATGATGTAGAAGGATTATTAAAGAGTTATAAAGAAACAGTAAGAGAAATAAGAGCTTTGGAATTAGAAATTGCAACTGTAGAAAATGAATATCAAGGATGTGGAGCATTACAATATTCAGAAAGAACTGGGACAACTTATAAAATAACATCACCAGTAGAAAATGAAGTTTTATCAAAAGAAAAGAGAATACAGTTTCTTAAATACTTAAAAAGAAATAAGGAGTTGAGGATAAAGAAAATAGAAAACCTAATATCATGTTTAGATGAAGTTGAGTATGAGATAATCACATCATATTACTTTAGGGGAATGAATATGGAGAGTATTGCTGAAAGATTAGAGATGAATCCTAAATATCTTATATGCAAAAAATCAAAAATAATTAAGAAAATAGAGTTAGATATGATGAATTTAAAAAGTCTAACTAATTTCTGACTAAACTCTAACTATTATGTGGTTGAATAGCTAACTTTGTATGCGTTAATATAATAGTATCAAATGAATAACCACTTAAACTTTAGAAGAGCTAACTTTATAGTTGGCTCTTTTTACTTTACAAAAAAAGAGGTGAGATAAATGAAAAAGAGAAAGTTACCTATGTATATGTTGTGGGAAGGGAACAGACTTAAATGTGCATGTTCATTTTTCTCACCATTATGTAGTAAATATCAAAAAGGAAAGTGTCAAGAAGAAGTAGTTATTTATGATCCTTGTCAAGGAATTGATGAATGTATGAAACATAGTAGCTATAAAAGAGTAAATGGAGCATTAAGACAAAAGTGAATTATGTAGAACCAATAAGAGATTCAAACAAGGTACATGAGATTGCTAATTACTTAAGAAAGTATAGTGAAAGAAATTATATTATGTTCATACTAGGTATTAATTCAGGATTAAGGATAAGTGATATTTTAAGTCTTAGAATTAGAGATGTTAAAGGAAAAGATTACATTTCCATTAGAGAAAAGAAAACTGGAAAGCAAAAGATATTTCCAATGACACCAATATTAAAAAGAGAAATAAAGAAATATTGTGATGAAAAAGATTTAGACCAATTTCTTATAAAGTCAAAGAAAGGTTATAACAGACCTATTGGAAGAAAACAAGCTTACACTATATTAAGAGATGCAGGTGAAACTTTAGGACTATATAACTTAGGAACTCACACTTTAAGAAAGACTTTTGGATATCATTTTTATATGCAATATAAGGACGTTGTTACACTCCAAAAGATATTTAATCATTCTGACCCTTCAATAACTTTACACTATATAGGGGTTGAACAGAGCCATATAAACAGAATGATTAAAGGTTTTAAAATCTATTAAATAGGACATAAAAGAATGAGGTGGCATTAAATTTTAAAACTACCTTTAAACTTAGATTTTATAAAGCTTTAAAGATAATTCATTAAAACCACACAATATGTATTATGGGGCATTATTTGCAAGTTCTTGAGATAGATGTTGCAATAATATATAATTAGATATTGAGGTGGTAAAATGGATCAAAAAAAGGAAAATATGAAACTTTTGCGTGACTTAATATTTGCATCATTTGGAGTAATTTCAATTATCGCTTATTTAAGTAAATTTTTCTTTTATGTTAATGGATACTTCCAATTCAATGAATGGATTACAGTGGTTATTTCACTTGTTGGAGCATTGATAGGTGGAATATTTACTATGCTTGGAGTTGTTTTAACTTTGAATAAAAATATTTCATGGAATGAAGATAAAGAAAAAAAAGAAAAAGAAATATTAGAAAAAAAAGAACGTGAAGAAATTAAAGTTCTTGCACTGCAGATTTATTCAGAAATCGAAGCTTATGTTAACTCAATAAGAGAATATACTTTAAATGTTTTAGATCTTAAGATTAAGTATGCATTAACAAATAATTGTGATGGAGATAGGTTTGAAGAAAAGTGTAAGCAATGGATTTGGATAAATGATATTTATTTTATGTCTGATAATATAAAAGATAATTTTTATGCTTTGGTTAGTAAAGATATATTTCAAGAAAAAAATAAATTAATTAATTCATTTATAAAGTTAAACATAAACCATGAAAGAACTAAGCAAATATTTTATAGTGATGCAAGTCGATCAGTAATTTTGTTAAATAACATGAATTATTATATTTTAAATAAGGATTTCATAGGATATAGGATACGAGTATTTTCGGATACAACACAAGAAATTTTTGATAATATTAAGAATAATCCTAAACAGTTCAATAATATGGTAAAAAGGGTAGAAGATTTAGGAAAAGAGCTGGAAAAATTTAAAGAAAAAAACATAATAAGTGAGGATATTGAAACTTTACTTATTGAATTAAAAGAGGTTATGGAAAATAATGCCTAAGAAAGTTTGTAATTATAATAGATGTAATAATCTTATAAATTTAAACGAAACCTATTGTAGTAAGCATTCATTTAATAATAAGGATAGGCATAAGAACTATAAGGTAAGAAGAAAAGATAAAGATGAACAAGCTTTTTATAATTCTAAAGAATGGCATATAGTTAGGATTAATGTTATTGCGAGGGATTTAGGATTATGTAAGGTTTGTTTAAGTAAGAATAGAATAAGAGTTGCTGATGTTGTACATCACATAATAGAGTTAAAGGAAGGCAGGGAGCTTGGATTAAGGACAAGCAACCTGCTTTCTTTATGTAATTCATGTCACCAAGAGATACATGCTAAGTATAGAAAAGGTATGGTTACTAAAAGAAATACTCAAGAAGAATTATTTAAGCTAATTCCTAAAGACTAGGGGGTGTATAAAAAGTTTTATAGAAAGGAAAAAAGGTCGCAGTAACTATGTCAGAGAAATTTTTTTCGGTTTTTGAAGTGAAAGGGGGTACTTTAGGTTTTGGGAAGGAAGATGATTTCAGTTTCTCAAATTCTTGCAAATGGAAACAAGAGCCATTTAACTAATGAAGAAATTGAAAAAAGACAAGAGCAGGAAGAAAAACTAAAATGTTTACCAAAGGATAAGATAAGACCACCAACATGGTTATCTAAAGATGGAAAAAGTATTTTTAAGAAAATTGTTAAAGAGCTAGATGCAGTAGACATACTTGCTAATATTGATAATTATAATTTAGCCATCCTAGCAAACTCTTTAGAAAAATATATAGAGTGTACTAGAAAGTTGAATTGTGATGAGCTTACAGTAACACATATTAATAAAAGAGGATTTGAAACTACTCAAAAGAATCCTTTGATTTCTATTCAGATTCAATATGCTGATGTTATTAAAAAGTTAGGTGCAGAGTTTGGATTAAGTCCAGCAGCAAGGTTAAAGATTATTCAAGAAGCAGAAGAACTAGATGAAGAAGAAAAAGAATTTAATGAGGATTTTGGAAATGTATAATACAGTTCTTGAAGAGCTTATTGATTATTCTAATAAAATACTAAATGGTGAAATTATTGCTTGTAAAAGACATAAACAAGCTTGTCAGAGATTTCTAAATGATTTAGAAAATATGGAGCATGAAGATTATGACTATTACTGGGATGAAAAAGAAGCTCAGAGAATAGTTAAGTGGTATAGCTACTGTAAGCATTCAAAAGGAGTATTAGAAGGACAACCAATAGTATTAAATTCATGGGCTAAGTTTGTAGTTTGTAATATAGAAGCTTGGAAGCATAAAGACACAGATTATAGAAGGTTTAGGTTTGCATTTATTCAAGTAGGAAGAAAGAATGCAAAATCTCAATTAGAAGCAGGTATGTCAGGCTATGAAATAGGAGCAAAAGGATATAATGCAGCAGAGGTTTACACTTTAGGAGTTGAAAGAGATCAAGCTAAAATTGTTTTTGATGAATGGGAACTAATGACTTCTAAACCATTAAAGAAAAAGTTTAAGTTTACTCAAAAGGAGATAAGACATAAGAAGAGTAATAGTTTTATAAAACATCTAAGTAAAAAGGCTGGTAAAACTGGTGATGGTAAGAATCCACAAATGGCTATTATAGACGAATATCATGCACATCCAAATTCAGATATGTATGATGTTATGAAATCAGGTATGATGGCAAGAACAGAACCTTTATTAGTAATAATAACTACTGCGGGGATGGATTATGAAGAAACTGCTTGTTACTATGAATATTTAGATTGTTGTTCAATATTGGATGGTACTTTTGAAAATGATAAATACTTTGTAATGATTTGTGAACTAGAAAAAGAAGATGATCCTTTTGATGAAGAAGTTTGGTTAAAAGCCAATCCAGTTTTATGTACTTATCCTGAAGGAATAGAAAGCATGAGGGAAAATGCTAAATTAGCTAAGAATACAAGTAATGAAAAGAAAAGAATAGAGTTCTTTACTAAGAATTGTAATATATACGTTTCAGCAGGTGAAAAAAGATATGTTGATGTTGAATGCTGGAAAGCTTGTAAAGAGGACATAACCTTAGAGAATTTCAGAGGACATGATTGCTATATTGGAATAGATTTATCAAAGTCAGGAGATTTAACTTCAATTGCTTTTGAGTTTCCTTATTTAGAAGGGGATGTCAGAAAATATGCTTTCTTTGGACAATCATTTATACCATCAGAGGTAGTTAATGAAAAAATGATAACTGACAATGTACCATATGAATTATGGAGTAAGAAAGGTTGGTTAATAAAGACAGAAGCTAATGATGGCTTGATAGTAGATTTTTGGTCAGTTCTAAATACTATACAAAGTATTGTTAAAGAATATGATTTAAATGTTATTGAAATAAGTTATGACCCTCATGGAGCTGCAATGTTAGTTAGTGAATTAGAAAGAATAGGTTATATATGTGTACAATGTGGACAAAGTTGTGCAAAATTAAATGAAGCTACTGTAAGCTTTAGAGATTTAATGAAAGTTAAGCAAATAGTTCATGATGATAATAAACTTATGACTTGGTGTGTTCAAAATGCAGAGACTGATACTAACTCTTTTGGAGAAATAAAAATAAGTAAGAAGAGTAGATTCAAAAGAATTGACCCATTAGCTTCTAGTATATTTGCTCATAATAGAGCTATGACATATTGGAATAGAGAAAACTTAGATGTGAGCGAATTTGCAGAAGAAGATTTCTTAAAGAAATTATGGGGGAGAGGATAGATGAAATTTTTAAAAAATTTGTTTAGTAAAAGAAGTAATTATGATGAAGATATTGGAGTGAGTTTATCAGATTCTAACTTTTGGGAGAAATTTGGTATAAAATTAGGATTTTCAATATCAGGCAAAAAAGCTTTAAAAGAAAATACAGTTTATATATGTACAAAAATTAGAGCAGAAAGTATAGGTAAATTATCTTTAAAAGTTTATAAGGAAAGAGAAGAATATAAAGAGCATGAACTTTATTATCTTTTAAAATATAAACCAAATCCATTAATGAACTCAATTAATTTTTGGAAGTGTATAGAAGCACAAAGAACTTTAAAGGGGAATGCATATGCGTATATAGAAAGAAATAAAAAGGGACAAGTTACAGGGATATATCCTATAGATTCAGATAATGTTACCAAAGTAATTGATGATAATAATTTCTTAAGTAGCTTAAGTAAAGTTTGGTATATAGTAATTGATAATAAAGGGATAAAGCATAAATTATATTCAGATGAAATATTACACTTCATTGGAGATATTACTTTAGATGGATTGATTGGAATAGCTCCATTAGAATATTTAAAATGTACTGTTGAAAATGGAAGAGCAACTCAGGAGTTTGTAAATAAATTCTTTAAGAATGGACTTAGTACAAAAGGTGTAATTCAATATGTTGGAGATTTAGATGAAAAAGCTAAAAGAACTTTTAGAAAAGAGTTTGAATCGATGAGTAATGGATTAGAGAATGCTCATTCAGTTTCATTACTTCCTTTAGGTTATCAGTTTCAACCTTTATCATTAAGTATGGCTGATGCTCAATTCTTAGAAAATTCAAAATTAACTAAGAGAGAAATTGCAGCAGCATTTGGAATGAAGTCTTATCATCTAAATGATTTAGAGAGAGCAACATTTAATAATCTTACAGAGCAACAGAAAGATTTTTATATAACAACACTTCAACCATCTCTTACTAATTATGAGCAAGAGATGCAGGATAAGTTATTTAGCCAATATGAAACTTTAAAAGATGTAAGAGTAGAATTTAATGTTGATACTATTTTAAGGAGTGATATAAAAACTAGATATGAATCTTATAGAATAGGTATTCAAAGTGGTTTCTTATCTCCTAATGAGGTAAGGAAAAAAGAAAATTTACCTGCTAAAGAAGGAGGGGATGAACTACTTGCAAATGGTAATATGATTCCAATAATTATGGCAGGAAAGCAATATCTGAAAGGTGGTGATAATAGTGGAGCATAAGGAAGTTAAGAGAGAAGTAAGACACTTTATTTCTAATTTTGAAGCAAGGTCAAATGAAGAAAGTGGAGTTAAAACAATATCAGGTTATGCATCAAAGTATAACGTAGAATCACAAGTATTAAGAGATTGGTGGGGAGATAAGTTTGTAGAAGTTGTTGCTGAGGGAGCTTTTGATAATAGCTTAAGAAACAATACTATAAAAGCCTTATATAATCATAATACTGATAATATATTAGGTTCAACAAAGAGTGGTACTTTAAGGCTAGAAAGTGATTCAGTAGGATTAAGGTTTGATATTGATTTACCTAATACAACAGTTGCTAATGATTTATATGAAAGTGTAAAGCGTGGGGATGTTGATGGTACTTCCTTTGGATTCAAGGTACTTGATGATAAGTGGAGTAAAGTTGAAAAAGATGGTGAAGAAATAATGAAAAGGACTTTATTAGAAGTTGAGTTATATGAAATATCACCAACACCATTTCCTGCTTATGAAGATACTGAGGTAGATTGCAGAAGTTTAGAAAAAATAAAAACAAGTGTAAAGAAAAAAGAAGAAAAAAGAAGTAATTTATTAGAGCTTATGTATTGTTAAGGCTCTTTTTTTATTACTTAAATTTAGGAGGAATTTTAGGAATGAATTTATTTGAAAGATTAAAGGAATTAAGAGCAAAGAAAAAAGAGTTAGAAGAGAAAAGAAGTGGTATTGTAGATGAGGTGAGATCACTAGCTAAAGAAGGGAATGAAGAGGAAGCTAGAAGTAAAGCTTTAGAAAGAGAGAAGATAGAAGCTAGAATGGAAATAATTGAAGAAGAAATAGAATCACTTATGGAAGCCATTGAAGAAGAAAGAAGTAATGGGAGTCTATCTGGTGGAAGAACTTTAGGAGGAGAAACTTCAAAGGAAGAAAAGAGATGCCTTCAAATAAGTGGTATGAGTAAAGTTGTAAGAGGTATAGCTTTAAGTGAAGAAGAAAGAGATGTGATGTCATCATCTAATAACGGAGCAGTAATACCACAAGAGTTTGTTAATGAATTTGAAAAGTTAAAGGAAGGTTATCAATCTTTAAAAGAATATTGTCATGTAATACCAGTAGCTAGAAACACAGGAAAGTTACCAGTAAGAGCAGGGTCAACAGTTACTAAACTTGCAAACTTAGAAACAGATAAAGAATTAGTTAAGGCTATGTTAAATACAAAACCTATGACTTATGATATAGATGATTATGGATTACTTGCACCAATAGATAATTCATTGTTAGAAGATAGTGAAATAAACTTCTTAGAATTTGTAAATGAAGAGTTTGCAGAGTTCTCAGTTAATACAGAAAATTCAGAGATAGTAAATAAAGCTAAGGGTTTATTAGCAGAAGAAGTTGTAGGAGATTATCAAGGGTTAGTTAAAGCAATTAATTCATTAGCTCCTAATGCTAGACAAAGAGCAGTTATTGTTACTAATTCAGAGGGAAGAGGATATTTAGATGGATTAATGGATAAGCAAGGTAGACCATTATTAAAAGAATTATCAGATGGTGGAGAGCTAATATTTAAAGGTAGACCAGTTATTGAATTAGAAGAAACAATACTTGATACTGGAGAAGAAACTAAGTTTATGATAGTAGACTTAAAAACATTAATTAAGTTTTTAGACAGAAAGCAATATCTTATAGATCAATCAAAAGAAGCAGGATATACTAAGAATCAAACTATTGCAAGAATAATAGAAAGATTTGATGTTGAAGCACCACTAGATAAAGCAACTGATGCTGAAAAAATAAGAAAATTTGGAGTAATTATAAAAATAGGTGATACAGTAGTTACACCTAAAAATAAAGATAAGGTTGAAGCAGGAGAAGCTACTCAATAATAGAGTAGCTTTTAATTTATGGAAATAAAAGAAATAAAAGAATATTTAAGAGTTGATTTTGAGGAAGATGATATTCTTCTTCAAACTCTTATTTATGCAGCAGAGGAATATTTATTAAATGCAGGTATAAAAAAAGATTACTCTAAATCACTTTATAAACTAGCCATAAGTTTGCTTGTTAAACATTGGTATGATAACAGAGATAGTGTAGCTATTGGAAGTACAACTAAGAAATTAGAATTTTCATTAAATTCTATATTAGTTCAGTTGAAATATTGTGGTGACAAAAATGGATAGATTAAATAATAGAATTTTAATAAAAAAAGAAGTTATAAAAGTAGTTAATGGTAGAAGACAAAAAGAAGAGCCGATTGAATTTTATCCATGTTGGTCTGAAGTGTTGGACTTATATGGAAAGGAACTATATGAAGCTATGTCTATGAAGTTAGAGAATACAGTTGTATTCAAAGTTAGGTACTGTAGAAAGTTAGAAGAGTTAAGAAATAAAAAGGATTTTTTTATTGAATGGCAAGGAAGAAAGTATAGTATATATCAAGCTGATTTCCTAGGATATAACAAGAAATTTATAAAGTTAAAATGTAATGAGGTTTTATAAATGAGTGGGTGGGAAATTGAGTTTGAAGGTTTAGATGAACTTATAAAAACTTGTGAAAGTTTAGCTACTGAAAATCAATTAGAAACTACTGATAAAAAGGTGCTTAAAGAATGTGGTGATTTAGCTTATGAAACTGTAAAGCCATTAATTCATAAAAGCAAAGATAATAGTAAGAGTGGAAGAAAAGGTAGTAGACCTAATGGCCATGCATCAGATAATATTCCTAAGCCTAAAATAAGTAAAAAGAAAGGAAAGCTTCAATGTATTGTAGGATGGGAGAAATCAGATAATACACCGTATTTCTATATGAAGATGGAAGAATGGGGAACATCAAAAAGACCACCACACCACTCTTTTGGAGTAGTTAATAAACTATTAAGAAAACAATATAGTAATATTGCTTTAAAGCATTATGAAAAATTAGTAAAAAAATTAGAAGATTAGAGGTGATAAGTTGGAGGTTGATATTATAGACTTAGTAAGTGAAACATTAGAACCTTTAAATATTATGGTTATAGAAGGATGGTATGATAATGAATTAAATAAAACTCATATAACCGTACATGAATATCTTGAATCAGAAGAAAGCTTTCAAGATGATGAAGCAAGTGAATTAGAACACAATATACAAGTAGATATTTGGAGTAAAGATTCTGTAGAAGCTTATAATTTAAAAAAGCAAGTTAGAAAATTATTAAAAGAAAATGGATTTAAATTTACAAGTGGACAAGATTTATTTGAAAGTGATACTAAAATATATCATAAAGGATTAAGATTCACTTATTTGGAAGAAGTATAAAAAGAAAGGATTTTGAGAAGTATGTCATTAGTAGTAAAAACAAGAAGAAAAGCATTAAAGGATATACATATAGCTTTAGTAACTAAAAATGATGCATCAAATTATGCTACAGAGACTCCTATAAAATTAGGTCGTTCAATAAGTGTAAAAGAAACCGTTAAGAAGAATGTTGAAAAAACTTATTCAGATGATGGAGTAGAAGAGGTAATTGAGAGTTATGTAAGCACAGAAATAGAGTTTGATGTAAATAAACTTTCACCAGAAGATAAGTCAATGGTTAGAGGAGCTTTATATGAGAATGGTTTTTTAGTTTATAACAAGGATGATAAAACTCCAGAAGTGGCTATAGGATGGAGAGCTAAAAATACAAATGGTAAATATGAATTTATATGGCACTATTGTGGTAAATTTAATGAGGGGTGGACAGAGAACTTTGAAACAGAGCAGGAGAAAGTAAAGACACAGACTTCTAAGATGAAAGGGACATTCTATGCTAGAGATAAAGATGGTAATTATAAAATAGAAGTAGATGAAACTTACTTACTAGACGAGAATAAAGGTGCTAAAAGTGCTATTGAGAATTGGTTTTCAAAAGTTCCAGAGTTAGTTAAGGCTACTAAAACACAAGAAGAAAGTTTAAGTGAAGTAAAAGAAAAGCAATAATTTTAAAAGAAGATAGGTTTATTTAACTCTATCTTCTTTTTATTTTGAAAGGGTGATTATATGAAGATAACAGTTAAGAATAAAGAGTATGATTCAGGAAAGTTAGTAAGAAGTAAATATAAAGCTTATTCAGAGTTAAGAGATAAAATTTTATCTAAACAAGAAGACGGAAAGTCATACAATGAAGAAGATTTAGATAATATGGTTAGTGTTCTTGTAAAGATATTTGATAATCAATTTACCGAAGATGATATAAATGATGATATGGATGTAGCTGACATAATATTTAATTTTACATCAATAGATTTTAGTATTATGGAGAAACTTGATAAAAAGGTAGAGAAAGTAAATGAAGCTTTTACAAGGGGCAAGAAGTAGATTTATATGATATATCTATTTCTTGCCAAAGAACACTTAATTTTAATTGTAGAAAATACAAGAAGTCTTTAGAAATACTAAAAAAATTAAATAAAAGTAAAGATGAATTTATAAATATATATAAGCTATTATTAGTATTTTTTGATAATAAGCTTACAGAAGAACAATTAGAGAAAGAAGATGTTTTAGATATTATATATATCTATTTATTAATAAAAAAGTATATAGAAAATATAAATGAAAGAATTTTAAATGTTTTAAATATAGATCAAGAAGAAAAAGAAGAAAGTGCATTTGATGATTATGATGAAGAGTATGGGTATAACGCTTTAGAAGAAAGTGAGGAAATAGAAAAAGATATTTATGATAGTTATCTTAATATTTTAAATGTAATTTTTAAATTGGCTAAGAATGAATTAAACATGAATATAAAGGAATCTTATGAAATTGATATTTATGAGTTACTTGATTATTTAGATTTTGAATTGAAAAATAGAGAAAACATTCAGACCTCAGAAGAAATTTAGAAAGGAGGAATGATATGGCTGCAAATATTAAAATAGGAGCTAATTCTAGTGATTTTCAAAAACAAATGAAACAGATGGCTCAAGAATTAAAGAAAGTAAGTAGTAGCTATAATTTAGCTAATACACAGGCTAAACTTTTTGGAAATCAAACGGATTTACTTAAAAGTAGACAATCAGAATTAACTTCTAAAATTAAAATTCAAAATAGAATGATTGAAGCCCAAGGAAACAATCTTAAAAAGTTAAATGGTGATTTGGATAAGCAAAAATCTACACAGAAGGAACTAGCAGATAAGATTGAACTTACTAATAAAAAGTATAAAGAAAGTGTAGAAGCAACTGGCAAAAGCAGTAAGGAATCTAAAGAATTAGCTAAAGAACTTAAAGAATTAAAAGAGGATTATGCTAAAAATGATAAGGCTATAGAAAGTAATATTTCTAAATTAAATAATGCAGAAACTAAGCTTAATAATAGTAAAAAAGCATTATTAGAAAATGAGAAAGCACTTAAAGATGTAAATAAAGAATTAGAAAAAAGTAAGTTAGATAAATTTTCAGAAGGAATAGGAAAAGCAGGAGAGAAAGCTGGAAAAATATCTGATAAAATGAAACCAGCCAGTATTGCTATAACTGGATTTGGAACTGCGGCAGCAATGGCAAGTATAGGCTTTCAAGAAAGTATGGCAAAAGTAAGTACAATAGCAGATGACACAGAAGTTCCGTTGGATGATTTAAAGGCTGGAATAATTAATTTGTCTAATCAAACTGGAATAAGTTCTGATGAAATAGCTAATAACGTATATGATGCTATATCAGCTGGACAAAAAACTGGTGATGCGGTTAACTTTGTTAGTAACTCAACCAAGTTAGCTAAGGCAGGATTTGCAGAAGCAGGACAATCTTTGGATATTCTGACTACAATATTAAACTCATATGGAATGAAAGCAAGTGAAGTAACTAAAGTAAGTGATACTCTTATTCAAACTCAAAACTTAGGTAAAGTTACAGTTGGAGAATTATCTTCTGATATGGGTAAGGTTATACCAACTGCAAAGTCTTTAGGAGTAAATTTAAGTCAAGTTGCTAGTGGTTATGCAATAATGACTGCTAAAGGTGTTAAAAGTGCAGAGACTACTACTTATATGAACTCTATGCTTAATGAATTAGGTAAAAGTGGAACTGTAGCAAGTAAGGCTTTGCAAAGTGCAACTGGAAAGACATTTCCTGAACTTATAAAAAACGGTAAGAGTGTTGGAGATGTTTTAAATAGCATGGATGAATATGCTAAGAAAAATAAAAAATCATTATCAGATATGTTTGGTAGTGCAGAGGCTGGTAAGGCAGCATTACTATTAAGTGAAAATGGTGGTAAAGATTTTAATAATATGTTAAAGCAAATGAATGATAGTTCAGGTGCTACAGAAAAAGCATTTAAAAAAATGAGTAGCACAACTCAATACTCTTTAACAGCAGCTTTAAATCAAGGGAAAAATGCTTTAATAGGATTTGGAGATGTTATAGCTCCATTTGTATCCTTAGCAGCACAAGGCTTAAGTAAAGTTACTACTTTATTTAATAAAATGTCTTTAGGACAAAAGAAATTAGTAGTTGGCTTTGGAGCATCTTTTGTGGGAGCTAATTTATTATTAAGTGGTTTTAGTAAATTAGCTACAGGAATAAAAAGTAACATAGAATTTACTAAAAATATGATTAAGACTACTAAAAATGGTGTAGGAGCTATAAAGAATTTTGCAAATGGTATTAAAAATGGTACTAATGCTTTAGGTATATTTAAAAAAGGAATTACAAATGGGATTAAGAGTATAGGAAGTTTTAGTAAAAATCTTATAACAACTACTACACAAGGTATAAAGAACTTTGGAAAAGGAATAGTTAATGTTACAAAATCATTAGGTAAATTTACTTTAGAACTTATAAAAAGTGCTGGAAAAGGATTAGTTGCTTTAGGAAAAGGATTATTAAATGGAATAAAAACAATGGCTAATTTTACAAAGTCCATAATAATAAATAGTGCAGAAGCTATTAAAAATGGAGCTATATGGGTAGCTAATAAAACAAAGATGTTAGCTTATAAAGTAGCACAGATTGCAGTAACAACGGCAACTAAGGCAATGACAGTAGCACAAAAAGCTTTGAATTTAGCTTTATCAATGAATCCAATAGGAATTGTAATAACATTATTAGTAGCATTAGCTACAACTTTCATAACTCTATATACAAAATGTGAATGGTTTAGAAATGGAGTAAATTCTGTTTGGAGTTCTATAAAATCTATATTTTCTGGATTTTCTAGTTTCTTTAAAGGTGTATTTAGTAGGGATTGGACACAAACATTTGGTTTGCTAGGTGTTCCTATTAATTCTTTCTTAAATCAAACAAAATCTATAATAAATGGTGTTAAAGGTGTATTTAATGGATTAATAACTTTCTTTAAAGGTGTATTTACAGGAAATTGGAGAATGGCATTTCAAGGCTTAGCAAATGTAGTTAAATCTATTTTTGGAACTATGGGAGCAATTATTAAATCTCCAATTAATGCTGCAATAAGTGGGATTAATATGGCGATTAGAGGAGTTAATAAATTAAGTTTTGATATACCTGATTGGGTACCAGGCTTAGGTGGAAAACATTTTGGAATTCATATTCCACAAATACCAGCTTTAGCAGAAGGGGGAATAGTAACCAAAGCGACTATGGCTTTAGTAGGAGAAGGAAAAGAACATGAAGCTGTAATTCCATTAAGTAAATTAGATTCATTAGTTACTAACTCAGTAAAAAAAGTAATTGGCTCAGGAAATACAAATAATATTGAAGTTATTGTTGATAGAATAGTAGAAAAATTAATTATAGCTCTTTCACAGGTAGAGCATATAAGTAATATAAAAATTGATGGAAGAAGACTAGCTAGAATAATAGCTCCATTGGTTAATGAGGAACTAGCTAGAATTTAGAAAGGAGGATTGGGTGTTTTATTTTATATTCAATAATAAAAAGAATACTGATTTAGGAATAAAGGTAGTAAAAAGACCTAATATTCCTATTCCCGAAAGAAATATAGAGCTTAAAAGTTTAAAAGGTAGAGATGGAAGTTTAACAAGAGATTATAAGACTTACAATGATATTAAAATATCAGTAAGTCTTAATTTTATTTCAGGAGAAAATGATTTTATAAATAAAGGAGCAGAGATAGCAGATTGGCTTTATAACATAAATGATAATAAACTTATATTTTCAGATAATGATAAATTTTATTATAAAGTCAAGAAGATAGAATGTAAGGATATAGAGAGAAGTTTAAAAGTAATAGGAAAATTTATAGTTACATTTGTATGTGATCCTTATAAATATTACATAGATAATAATGAAATTGAGATAACTAATTCAACTGAAATAGTTTCACCAATACTAGTTGAAACATCTAAATCTTTAATAACTGTATTTGGTACTGGAGATATAGATTTAACAATAAACAATAAAAAAGTTCAGTTAGAAAAAATAGATGGAAGTATAACTATAGATTCAAGCATTAAGGAGTGTTATAAAGAGAAAGAAAATTTGAGTTATAGAATGATTGGAGAATTTCCAAAACTAATAAGAGGGAAAAATACAATTAATATTAATGGGAATATAGAAAAAATAATAATTAAACCAAATTGGAGGTGCTTATAATGGCATTAAAGAAATTACCACCACTACCAGAAGGACTACATCCGTATTACTGTGTTTTTTACTGTGCATCAGGTTATTTAAGTATAGTTAGTGCAGATAGCCCCCTTTACATGCAATATCATTATAGCCAATATGCTTTTATAGGTCATGCGACTAAGCAAAAATGGGATAAAAAGAGTAATAGTTGGGTAGAAGGTGAAAGAGATGCTTGGGAGTGGGATAAGGCTGAAGGTCCAAAAGCTAAAAGTGACATTATATTTACAAATTTCGATATATATGATTATGAAGATAAACATGAAATCTCTGTCCCTAAATCTCCTAAAGCAACTGATATAAAAGTTGCTTGTGGTGAATTTATAGAAATGAATAAGGGTATGATATGGGATATAGGAAAATCAATAACATTAGAACCAGCTAATACTTTTCAAGCGTGTAATTTTAAAAGTTCTAATCCTGATATATGTAAAGTTACAGAAGATGGAAAAATAGTCGCTGTTGGTGATGGTGAGTGCATTATTACTATTACATCTAAATTATAGGAATATATATTATGGCTACTAAAGATTTTAAAATATATGTTAATTGTCCATTACCAACAGAAAAAACTACTAAAGATTTTAAAATAATTGTCGGAGAATTAAATAAGGCTAGTGTTGAAAGTATAGTAAAAATAGCAGTTAAAAGTGAATTAAGAAAAGATGTATATGTAAAAGTAAAAGATCCTGAAAAAGAAACATATATTACTATTTATGATTCTAAAGAGAAAGATTTTATTAATAATGGACTTGCTATATTAGAAGATTGTTATAGATGTGAAGTTGAGGAAGTTATGAATGGACTTTATAACTTAGAATTAGAATATCCAACAGATGATAATAAGAGTAAATATTTAGTTAAGGATAATATTATAAAAGCATCAACACCAAATGGAGAGCAACCTTTTAGAATATATAGAGTATTAGAAAATTTAGATACTACAATAGTTTATGCTAAACATATTTTCTTTGATTTAGTAGCTAATTTTTTAATGGATTGTAGGCATAAGTTTGCTACCTGTCAACAAGCTTTGGAAGATATTTTAAGTAGTACACTTTATAAACATAATTTCACTTGTTCATCAAACATAATAGAAAGAAGTAATGCGTATTATATAAGAAAAAATCCAGTAGAAGCAATATTAACAGAAGAGAATAGTATTGTAAGTATGTATAATGCAGAGATACTAAGAGATAAATTTAAAATAATTGCTAATGATAGCATTGGTAAAGATAATCATGTAATTATCAAATATAAGAAAAATCTTTTAGGACTAGAAAAAGATGATGATAATAGTGAAGTGGTTACTAGAGTTATTCCAACTGGATTAAGTTCTAAAGATGTAAGTATTATGATTGACGAAATATATGTAGATAGTCCATTAATAAATGATTATATAAATCCAATAGTAAAAGAATATCATTTTTCAGATTTAAAAGAAGATACTGAAAAAGGTATAACTATTGATGAAGTTAAAAGGCAATTAAAGATAAAAGCAGAAGAATTATTTAGTAAAGATCATATAGATTTACCTAAAACTAACTATAGAATTAATTTTTTAGATTTAAGTAGTACAGAAGAGTATAAAGATTTTAAGGCATTAGAAAAAGTAAAATTAGGTGATATAGTAACTGTTAGACATAAGGAAATGAATATTGATATAAAAAGAAAAGTAGTAAAATATAGATGGGATTGTATCAATAAAGAATATATAGAAATAGAGCTTGGAGATTTAAAGCAAACCTTAAGTAAAGATATTAGTAATATTAATAGCAAAGTAGATAGTATGGCAGAAAAGAATAAAAATGCTACAGAATTAGCTAATAAAGCTATTGATAGAGTAAGCAATTTAGAAGAGGTTAATTTTAGAGATTTAAAACAAACTCTTGATGAGGTGGAAAAGCTTACTACAAGTAATAAAGCAGCAGTAGAATTTTTAAATAAATCAGCAGGAATAAGTTCAGAAAATATAAAAGCAAATAAAGAAGCTATAGATAACTTAGATAAAAGTAATACAGATTTATCAGAACAAGTTAATAAAAATGAAGGCGATATAACTACGCTAAATGAAAAAGTTAAAGAAAATAATTTAACTTTACTAGAAGAATTTAAGAAATTAGAAGAAAGAATAAAAGTATTAGAAGATAAAAATAAAACAATTGAAAATAAAGAAGATAAAACAAGCAATGATAACAATTTAAAATAGTTGTTATTATTGCTTGTTTAATTTTAGAGAGGATGATTAAATGGAAAGAATATTTGATTACTTAAAACTAGGAGTAGTGGCATTAGGAACTGGATTTACATGGTTATTTGGAGCATGGGACACTCCTTTAGTTGTTTTAATAGTATTTATGGTACTGGACTACATAACAGGACTTACAAGAGGTTATTTAAACAAGGAGCTAAGTAGTAGTGTTGGACTAAAAGGAATAGCTAGGAAGGCTATAATATTTATAGTTTTAATTGTTGCAGTAATGTTAGATAGACTTTTAAATACAGGCAATTGGGTATTTAGAACAGTAGCTTGTTATTTCTATATAGCGAATGAAGGAATAAGTTTATTAGAGAATGCAGCATCACTCGGAGTTCCAATTCCAGAGAAGGTTAAAGATGCATTGATTCAATTAAGAGATGGAAAAAAGAAAGATAGTCTTAGAGAAAATATAGAGCATAGACAATAGTTTATGCTCTTTTATTTATATAAACAATTTTAAGAAAGAAGGAATTAGTATGCAAAGTAGAAGTGATAGTAATTTTAAAGGAATAGACATAAGCAACTGGCAAAAAGGTATTAACTTAAATCAATTAAAAGAAAAAGGATATGAAGTTTGTTATATTAAAATTACAGAAGGAAGAGGATATATAGATCCATGCTTTGAAGAAAATTATAATAAAGCAATAGCAGCAGGAATGAAAGTAGGAGTTTATCATTATTGGAGAGGTACTTCAAGTGCTATAGAACAGGCTAATAACATAGTTAGAACTTTAGGGGATAAACATATTGATTGTAAAATAGCAATAGATGTGGAGCAAACTGATGGATTAAGTTATGGAGAATTAAATAATAGTGTTCTTCAATTAGCAGAAGAATTAGAAAGATTAATAGGAGCTGAGATTTGTATTTATTGTAATACAAATTATGCTAGGAATGTATTAGATAGCAGATTAGGTAAGTATTCATTATGGGTAGCTCATTATGGAGTAAATGAACCAGGAGATAATCCTATATGGAATAAATGGGCAGGATTCCAATATTCAGATAGTGGAACTTCAAATGTAAATGGAAGTTTAGATTTAGATGAATTTACAGAAGAAATTTTTATTAATGGAGAAAGTTTAAAAGCAACTGAAAATAAAGCATTTCCTACTAATGCAAGAGCAAAGGTAGCATTAGACCCAAGAAGTAATTCGAGTGATGATTACATAGACTTAGGAGAAATATATGCAGGTGAAAGAATACAAGTATTAGCAGAGGTTTGTGATAGAAAAGATTACTTGCCAGTTAAGTATTGGAAAGATGCATGGGGATGTGAAAGTTCAAAAGTTTGGGTAAATGCAAATCAAAATTACTTAGAAATAGATACTAATGCTAGATCATTTAATATCGTTACAGAACTAGATGCTAGATATGAGCCATCAGCTAACTCAGAGAGAATGGGATATGTAAAAAATAATGAACGATTATATGTACATAGAGTAGAAGAAAACTATGCTTTAGCAACGTACTATGCAGGTAGTGGATATAAAACTGCTTGGTTTACTAAAAAATATATCAATTTATTAGGATAAACAAATTTACTGTTTTATATTCTTTATGATAAAATTATATGTGATTTAAAATTAATTTAGGTTAATGAGCAAGTATAAGAGGTGACTATATGAGTGATGAAATAAGATATGCTATTGTAATAGGAATAAATGATTATGAAAATCGTCCATTAAATTTTTGTGCTAATGATGCAAGGTCTATTAAAGAATCATTGATTAAAAATTGTCGTTTTAAAAATGAAAATATATATGAAATAATTAGTTGTGAAACATCAACTAAAAAAGATATAACAGGATTATTTTTAGAGGCATTAAGAAAAATAAAATCTAAGTTTAGAGAAGAAAAAGATAGTATATTATTCTATTTTGCTGGACATGGAGGTTACAATGAGGATAAATCAGTGTTGTATTTTCAAGATATCACATATCCGATAGAAGAAGTATTTTTAAATATTGCACCTATAAAACCTAAGATTCAAACGTATATAATAGATGCTTGTCATTCTGGTGGAAAAGTTTTAACAAGAGCAAATTCGGAAGCGGATATAGATAAATATATAAAAAATTCAAATGGAGTTATGTTTTTATATGCTTGTCAAAAGCATGAATTTGCTTATGAAAAACCTGATATACAGCATGGTGATTTAACACATAGCTTTTTAGAAGCTTTAGAAAATAAAAGTTTATATGATGAAGGAATACTAACATTTAATAGAATTGTAGACGAGGTTCAAAAATCAATATCACAATCTAGTGGTTTTAAGCAAATACCTGTAATAGAGAATAGTGTAACTGGATATTATCCATTTGCTATAGATTATTCTAAAAAAATAGAAAAGATTAATGGTGAAGATAATATGAAGTTGATTGATAGGAATGAAAATGATGCAAAAGAAATAGTTTGTATTGATGCAGCAAAGTCAAAAGAAGATTATATTACTTTAAATAAAGAAAAAATAATGAATATAAGAAAAAAAATCTTTGACAAATTAAATAAAAAGTTTGAAGAGGATTTAGATAAATATGAAGTTGAGGATATGGAAAAATATAATGTTAGTTATTTTAATGATTTTAACTTTCTAGATTCTAAGAATATTATTAGTAGTAGCCTTTTAGAAAAAGAAATTGTTACTTATGTTGAAGAAAGTAAATTGATTCCTTTAAATAATTTAATATATAGTGAAGAAAAACAAGTAATCCCAAGTACAAATCCCTTTTCTAATATTTTAGC